>Ga0307991_1001727_pt1 | contig 15138 bp, 15 predicted proteins | sample EllFjometagen131_FD_203146 | JGI IMG/M metagenome (GOLD analysis project Ga0307991, IMG submission 203146) | Marine microbial communities from Ellis Fjord, Antarctic Ocean - #131 | ecosystem: Environmental > Aquatic > Marine > Unclassified | place: Southern Ocean | collected 2014-10-08
CCTCATTATAAAATTAAAGCTAAAAAGATTGATATTTATCCTGGAGAAAAAGCTCAGGCTCGCAATGTTCGAATGATTATAGGAAAAGTTCCGGTTGTTTATTTTCCTCAATATACGCAAAGACTTGATGATATGCAGCCTCGTGTTGTTTATACGCCTGGGTATGATAAAGAGTGGGGAATGTTTTTGTTAAGTGCGTGGCGGTATTATTTTAGTGAAAATTTTAAGGGTAATATTCATTTAGATATTCGCGAAAAAAAGGATTTTGCTTGGGGTGTTGATTTAGATTATAAAATTCCAAGTTATGGTGAAGGTGTAATTAAAACTTATTATATGAACGAGCGCTCAATAGATACTAAACGTTTTTGGGATGAACGAAGCGAGCCTACGGTTGAGCGAGAACGTTTTAAGGCAGAATGGCGTCATAAGTGGAGAATCGACGAAACAAGCAATTTGGTTTTGCAATATTACAAATTAAGCGATAGCGATTTCTTAAAAGATTATTTTGAGCGAGAGCATGATAAGGATCCTAATCCTGAAACATATTTTTTGTTTACTAAAAGTTTGAATAAAGGCATTTTTAGTTTTAGAGTTGATAAGAGAGTTAATCGATTCACTTCAAGTGTTGAACGTCTTCCTGAAATTGGGTATGATTTAACAAATCAAGAAATTGGAGAGACAGGATTATATTTTCAAAGTCAAAATTTGTTATCAAATCTTTCTTATCCGGAAGCTGCTCCATCAGATGTTCGAAGAGATACGGTTAGGTTGGATTCTTTAAACCGAATATATTTTCCTAAAAAGATTTCTTTTATTGATTTCACGCCATTTGTGGGCCAGCGAGAAACTTTTTATAGAAGAACTAAAAGTGATTCACGGCGAGATATTGTTCGTAGTATCTTCGAGACAGGAGCAACTCTTAGCACGAAATTCTATAAAACATTTGATATTGAATCGAATGCTTGGGGAATTGAAATTGATCGTTTGAGGCATATCGTTACTCCAGCGATTTCGTATTTATATCGAAATGATCCAACGTTTCCATCTTCACAGCTAGATGTTTTTGATAGTGAGATTGATTCAATTACGCGGGCGCACAAGATTGATTTTTCTATTGAAAATAAATTGCAAACAAAGCGAGACGGAGAGAATGTAGACTTGTTGCGATTTATTACATCAGCAGACTTTTTATTAAAAGAAGATCCTGGGAGTGGAAGCTTTAATAGTATAAAAGCAGATATTGAGTTTCGTCCGTCAGAATGGCTTACTTTTTATAGTGATTCAGAATATAGCGCTCAACAAGATCAATTAATTTTTAGTAATTTTGAGGTGTATATTAATTCTGAAAATAAGTGGTCTCTTGGATTTGGGAAACGATATCATGTAGATGTTGATGATCAAATTACCGCCGAGTTTAACTATGTCATTAATCCAAAGTGGAAGTTTAAGGTTTATGAGCGATTTGATATTGATGGGGGAATACAAAAGGAGCAGGAATATACGCTTACTCGTGATCTTCATTGTTGGGAGATGGATATTAGCTTTAATGAAACTCGAGGACAAGGAAGTGAGATTTGGATGATCTTTCGCTTAAAAGCATTTCCTGATATGAGTATTGATTTAATGAGTACAGGTTTTAATAAGAGAAAAGCTGGTTCTCAAAGTAGTTTGTAGATTTTAAGGAGATAAGAAATTTATGAATATTGCAATTATTGGTTCTGGATACGTTGGACTTGTAACGGGAATTTGCTTATCCGAAGTAGGACATAAAGTAATATGTGTTGATAATGATCTTGCAAAGTTAAAGAAATTAAAGAAATTAGAGCTTCCAATTTATGAGCCGGGGCTGGATGTGATGCTTAAACGTAATTTTAAAAAGAAACGCTTGAGTTTTATGTCGTCAGTTAAAGATGCGGCAAAGAAATCAGATGTTATTTTCATTGCAGTTGGTACGCCTTCAAAGAAAAATGGTGATGCAGATTTGACTTATGTTGAGAGTGCTGCTCGAGAAATTGCTAAGGGCATGGATTCCTACAAGGTTATTGTCGAGAAGTCAACTGTGCCTGCGCATACTGGAAAAAAGATTGAAAGAGCCGTTCAGCTTATTCTTAATCAGAAAAAAATTAGTGGGAGTAAAAAGAATGTTGATTTTGATGTTGCATCAAATCCAGAGTTTTTGAGGGAAGGGTCAGCTGTTTCTGACTTTATGAATCCAGACCGCATTGTTGTTGGCGTTAGAAGTAAAAAGGCCGAAAAGATTTTAAGAGAAGTTTATAAACCTTTAAAAGCTAGAATTATTGTTACAGATACTAATTCTGCAGAATTAATTAAGCATGCGTCGAATTCATTTTTAGCAACAAAGATTTCTTTTGCGAATGCACTTTCGCAAATTTGTGATACGGTTGGAGCTGATGTGCTAAAGGTTGTTGAGGGAATGGGTTATGATAAAAGAATTGGTAGAGAATTCTTGTCGGCTGGTGTTGGGTACGGAGGCAGTTGTTTTCCAAAAGACGTTGATGCTTTTGTCCGATTAAGTGAAAAAGTTGGCTATGATTTTGCTTTGCTGAGAGAAGTTCGAAATATCAATGAGTCACAGAAAAAACTTTTTTTAAAACTTATTGAAGACAATATGTGGATTTTAAAGAATAAAACTATTGGTATTTTAGGGTTAGCGTTTAAACCTAATACTGACGATATGAGAAGTGCACCTTCGCTTGACATTATAAAAGAATTACAAAAAGAAGGGGCTAAGATTAAGGCTTATGATCCGCAAGCCATGGGAAAAGCTAAAAAGATATTTTCTGGTATTAAGTTTTGCAAAGATGCTTATGATGTTTGTAAGGGAGCTGATTGTTTGATTGTTTTGACTGAATGGGACGAGTTTGAAAAACTTAATTTTAAAAAGATCCGACAGCTGATGAATAACCCTTTGCTGTTTGACGGTAGAAATCTATTTAATAAAAAAGAGATGAAGAAAATAGGATTTGAATATTACGGAGTTGGAACAAACAGTATTTAATTACGAGGACACAGATGCGTATCGCAGTTACAGGTGGAGCCGGGTTTATTGGTTCAAACTTTATTCATCATATCTTAAAGAAATATCCAACTTATAAAATTGTCAATATTGATAATTTAACGTATGCCGGTAACTTAAATAATCTTAAGAGTATTTCAAAGCATAAGAATTATAAATTTGCTAAAGTTGATATTTGTAATCGTAAGAAGGTTGAACAAGTTATTAAAAATTGTGATTGGATTGTCCATTTTGCAGCAGAATCTCATGTGGATCGTTCAATTGAAAGTGCGGATGTCTTTACGTTGACCAATGTGCTCGGGACTCAAGTTCTTTTAGATGCAGCTGTGCGATATAAGATTAAAAAGTTTATTCATGTTAGTACTGACGAAGTTTATGGAAGTCGTAAAAAAGGCTATTTTAAAGAATCGGATATTTTAAATCCAAGTAGTCCTTATGCTGCAAGTAAAGCAGCTTCAGATCTTATGGTGATGGCGTATCGCACGACTTATGGTTTGCCTGTTATGATTACGCGTAGTTCAAATAATTTTGGTCCTCGGCAGTATCCTGAGAAAGTTATTCCGCTATTTGTTACGCGATTGATGAATAATAAGAAAGTTCCATTGTATGCTAAAGGAGAAAATGTTCGAGATTGGATTTTTGTTGAAGATAATTGTTGCGCTATTGATTTGGTTGCACATAAGGGAAAGATCGGAGAAATCTATAACATTTGCACGAATAATCATTTAAGTAATATCAACCTGACGAAAAAGATTTTAAGAAGAATGACAAAATCACAATCTATGATTCAGAATGTTAAAGATCGGCTTGGACATGATTTTCGCTATGCAGTTAGTAATGCGAAATTATCCAAACTTGGATTTAAACCAAAATATTCTTTTGAGCAAGGTCTTGATTTAACCATTGATTGGTATACCCAGAAATCATGAAAGATTTAAAACAAAAAATTTCATTAAAAAAAGCTAAGATTGGCGTTATTGGCTTAGGCTATGTTGGATTGCCTTTAGCTATTAGTTTTTCACGTGTTGGTTTTACAGTCTTGGGATTAGATAAGAATAACGCACGAGTTAAGCGTATTCGTGAAGGAAAAAATTATAATGAAGATGTTTCTATAGAGGAAATCGCAAAGCTTCAGAAGAAAAAGAAATTTATTGCGTCTTGTGATCTATCTTTGCTTTCAAGCGTTGATGTTGTTTTTATTTGCGTTCCGACACCTTTAAAGCGCAGATATACTCCAGATATTTCTTATATTTTAAGTTCAGCAAAAACAATTCGATCTTATATTAAAAAAGGAACACTTGTTGTTCTTGAGAGTACTACTTATCCGGGAACGACTGAAGAGTTGATTTTGCCGAGATTAGAGCAGGGGGGATTAAAAGCGGGCAAAGATTTCTTTCTTGCTTTTTCTCCTGAGCGAATTGATCCAGGTAATAAGAAATATCCTGTGACAAAGATTCCTAAAATTGTTGGTGGCATTGATAAAGCATCAAGCATTCTTGCGCGAGATTTATACAAAAAAATTATTAAGAATGTTCATGTGGTTTCTTCTCCTAAGGCGGCAGAGATGGTGAAGCTTTTAGAAAATTCTTTTCGATTAATTAATATTAGTTGGATTAATGAGCTTGCGATGATGTGTAATAAAATGGATGTGGATATTTGGGAAGTTATTCAAGGAGCGAAAACAAAACCTTTTGGGTTTATGCCTTTTTATCCTGGTTTAGGCGTTGGAGGGCATTGCATTCCAGATGATCCTCTTTATTTGTATTGGAAAGCAAAGCGACATGGTGTTAGCTCGAAGTTTATTAAGCTTTCGGCAGATACAAATGATAAGGTCCCAGGATATGTTTTTAATCGACTTAAGACATTCTTAAAGAAGAATGGAAAAAGTGTTGAGAAGGCTAAGATTTTAGTTGTTGGGGTCACCTATAAAAAGAATGTTAAGGATCTTCGCCGGTCTCCAGCATTAAAGCTTTTAGAGCTCTTGAAAAAAGAGAAATGCAAAGTTAGCTATCATGATCCGTTGATTCCATACTTAGAGATTGGAGCTTTGCATTTAAAATCAGAGAAGCTTTCTGGAAAAATATTAAAGAGCGCGGATTGCATTATTCTTGCTGTTGAGCATTCTGATATTGATTATAAAAAGATTTTGTCAGGCGCAAATCTTATTTTTGATTTGTGTAATATATATACAAAAGAAAATAATTCTAAATTAATGATTTTATAAGGATTAGGCAATGCAGAAAAAGAAAAAAGTTTGTTTGATCGCAGGAGGTGCTGGATTTATTGGAAGCCATTTGTGTGATCGCATGATTCAAGAAGGGTATAATGTTATTTGTGTTGATAATTTAATTACGGGAAGTAAGAAAAATATTAAGCATCTTTTAAAGAATCAAGATTTCTTGTTTCTTAAACAAGATATTTCAGAGAAGTTTATTATTAATGGGCGCATTGATTATATTTTAAATTTTGCATCTCCGGCAAGCCCTGTTGATTATTTAAACCATCCAATTTCAACTTTAAAGGTTGGTTCGTTTGGGACATATTATTTGCTTGAATTAGCAAAGGCTAAAAAGGCAAGATTTTTCCTAGCGTCTACTTCTGAGGTTTACGGTGATCCTTTGGTGCATCCTCAAGTTGAAAGCTATTGGGGCAATGTTAATCCTATCGGTATTCGTAGTGTTTACGATGAAGCTAAGCGTTTTGCTGAAGCAATGACGATGTCGTATCAAAGAGAGCATAAGGTCGAAACGCGTATTGTGCGTATTTTTAATACATATGGCCCAAGAATGCAAACGCAAGATGGACGCGTTGTGCCAAATTTTATTTATCAGATTTTAAATAAAAAACCGCTTACTGTTTATGGCACAGGACAGCAAACACGATCATTTTGCTATGTTGATGATTTGATTGATGGTGTCGTTCGACTTTTGCGTTCAAATATCAAAACACCTGTTAATCTTGGAAATCCATTTGAATTTACTATTTTAGAATTAGCGCAATTTATTCAAGAGATTGCAAAAACAAAATGTAAGATTGTTAGATGTCCTCTGCCTGAAGATGATCCAAAGCAGCGTAAGCCTAATATTTCGCTTGCTCGAAAGAAATTAAACTGGAAGCCGTCTATTCAATTAAAACAAGGACTTGCTCAAACTATTTCGTGGTTTGAAGATAATGCATAATTAGATGAATGAAGATTCCAAAATTTTAATTGTTGGGCATAATGATATTATTGAGAAATCATTATATGAATATTTCTTGCGCAATGGATTTAAAAGTATTTTTTCTTCTTCTGAGATAGGATTAGATACAACAATTCAAAGTTCTGTGTATCAATTTTTCTCTGAGAATGAACCAGAATATGTTTTCTTGGGATCAGTTCTTTCCGGAGGAATTAAAGCTAATATTGATAGTCCGGCTGATTTCTTTTATAAAAATTCTGAAAGCCAAAATAATATTGTATATGCGGCTCAGAAGTTTGGTGTTAAGAAGCTTGTATATTTCGCTAGTTCGTGTGTTTATCCTAAAGATTGTTTTCAGCCAATGAAACGGGAATATTTGATGACTGGATCTTTGGAGGAAACAAGCGAAGCGTATTCGATTGCAAAGCTCGCAGGAATAAAATTGTGCCAGAGTTTTCGTCAGCAGTATGGATTAAATACAGTCGTTGCTATTCCAGCAACTGTTTATGGTCCTGGATGTGATATGAATTCTAAGAATGCACATGTGATTGTTGCTTTAATAAATAAATTTTATGAAGCAAAAAGAAATAATGATAATCAAGTTGTTGTTTGGGGGACAGGCGAAGCAAGGAGAGAATTTATTTTTGTTGATGATTTCATAAGCGCTGCGGTATCGGTAATGCGTAAGAATGATAGTCCTAATTTTATCCATCTTTGTCCAGGAAAAGATGTTTCTATCAAAGAATTAGCAGAAATGATTAAGGGTATTAGCCAGTTTGACGGTCAGATTGTTTTTGATTCGGAAAAGCCTCAAGGACCTGCGCGAAAGCTTTTGGATTGTTCTGAGATTTCTAATTTTGGATGGAATCCAAAAGTTGATATTAAAGAAGGTCTTGAAAAAACGTATTGTTGGTATGTGAATCAAAGAAAAATGGAGATAAAAGAATGAAAATTTTAGTTACTGGTGCTGCTGGATATATTGGATCGATTTTGGTTCCAGAGCTTCTTAAAGATAATCATGAGGTCTGTGCTCTCGACAATTTTATGTATAACCAAAGTTCTCTTTTAGATGTTTGCATTGATAAGAAAATGAGAATTGTTAGAGGGGATTGTCGAGATAAAGCAATTCTTCAAGAAGAAATGAAAACGGCTGATGCTATTTTGCCTTTAGCATGTTTAACTGGAGCGCCACTTTGCAGTAAAGATCCCTTGTTAGCAGAATCTGTTATTGTTGACGGCATTAAAACGATCTTAGATCTTAAAAGTAAAAATCAGATGATTATTTATCCAACGACAAATAGTGGCTATGGAGTTGGGCAAAAAGATAAATTTTGCACAGAAGAAACTCCTTTGAATCCTGTATCGTTGTACGGAAAGTTGAAATGTCAGGCGGAGAAAATGATTTTAGATTCTGGCAATGGCATAACTTTACGATTGGCAACGGCATTTGGTTTAAGCCCAAGAATGCGGTTAGATCTTTTGGTGAATGATTTTGTTTATCGAGCAGTTTATGATCGTTGTGTTATTCTATTTGAAGCTAATTTTAAAAGAAATTATGTTCATGTTCGAGATATTGCACAGGCTTTTATTTTGGGTTTAAATAATTTTGAGCAAATGAAGAATCAATCTTTTAATGTTGGTTTAAGTGATGCTAATTTGAGCAAGAAAGAGCTTTGCGAAGAAATTAAAAAGCATGTCGATGAATTTTATTTTTATGAATCACCTATTGGAGAAGATCCAGATAAGCGTGATTATATTGTTAGCAACGAAAAGATTGAACAGTGTGGGTTTAAGCCAAAGGTTTCCTTGTCCGATGGCATTGCAGAGCTTATTAAGGGTTATCAAATTATCAGACGTAATCAATATACGAATATCTAAACTAAGAGAGGGAATCATGAGGCAGAAATTAAAAAAGAAAGCTTTGGAGATCCGAAAGCATATTTTAAATATGTGTATTAAGGCTGAAACAGGGCACGTGACGTCATCGATGTCGTGTGTTGATATTCTCGTTGCACTTTATCAGGGTTGCGCTATGCGTCACGATCCTAAGAATCCAGATTGGAGTGAGAGAGATCGTTTTATCTTAAGCAAGGGGCAGGCAAGTCCTGCATTGTATACGATTTTAGCAGACTGTGGATATTTTAGCATGAAGGACTTAGATAAATTTGCGCAGGAAAATGGTAAATTTGGTGTTCATTTACAAAACGATGTTCCTGGTGTTGAAATTACATGTGGTTCTTTGGGTCAGGGATTTGGTTTTGCTGCTGGAACTGCTTTAGCAGCTAAGAAAAATAGAGATTTATTCTTAACGTTTACGCTTTTAGGAGATGGTGAATGTTATGAAGGTTCTATTTGGGAAACAGCTATGTTTGCTTCACATAATCGCTTAAATAATTTAGTTGCGATTATTGATCGTAATTATTTATGCGTCACAGATTTTACAGAGAATATTGTAAGTCTCGAGCCTATGGATGAAAGATGGCGATCTTTTGGGTGGGATGTTGAGTGTATTGATGGTCATTCGATTGATCAAATTTTAGATGTTCTTGAGCGTGTTCGATCACGCAGATCAACACAGCCTTTGGTAATTATTGCAGATACCGTTAAGGGTGAAGGGGTTGAATCGTTTTGTTATCAACCTGTTTGCCATGGTATTGCTCCTAAGGGAGATGATGCGAAAAAGGCGCTAGCTGATTTAGAAAGAAGGTGTAGTTATGAATAATATTACACAACGAGATTCCTTTTGGAATAAAATTTATGATTTAGCCAAAGAAGATAAAGATATTATTGTTTTATCGGCTGATATGGGTGCACCATCTTTGGATAAGTTTCGAAAAGATCTACCTGATCAGTTTGTTAATGTAGGCATTGCTGAACAAAACGCAATCTTGATCGCTTCAGGTTTGGCTAAAGAAGGAAAGAGAGTTTTTGTTTATGCGATTGCACCATTTATTACGTTTCGATGTCTTGAGCAAATTCGTGTTAATAATTCGATGATGAAGATTTCGATCACAGTTGTTGGTGTTGGGGCTGGATTTGGGTATGAAGATTCTGGGCCGACTCATCATATGATTGAAGACATTGCTCTTATGCGTTCTATGCCAGATCTTGTCGTTAATAGTATTTCTGATAGCGTTATGGCAGCTTCTGTTGCCGAGACATCTTGTCAGATGACGAAAGCAAATTATGTGCGATTAGATCGGCTTGTTTTGCCGGTTGTTTATGGGCAAGATGAAGATTTTTCTAAAGGTGTTTCTATTTTAAAGGAAGGAGACGTCTATATCGCAACAACGGGGAGCATGGTTCATGTTGCTCTTCAAGCCGCAGAGCAGATGAGCAAGAATGGTCATAGCGTAGGAGTTGTTGATGTGTACACAATTCCAATTTATGAGCAAAATTTTATTGAAGCGATTGGTGAATCAAAAAAACTTATTACGCTTGAGGAGCATTTTGTTTCTGGTGGATTCTCAAGTGCTGTTTGCGAAGTTCTTCAAGATAATGGTGTTATGATTCCTGTTAAGCGAATTGGTATCGCTATGGATAAAGGCTATTGTTATGCTTATGGCGGACGAGATATTATTCGTAAGCATTATGGTATAGATGAAAATAGTGTTGTTGAAAAAATAACCGAGTTCCTGAAATAAATGTTATTCGATGCTTCTTGATATTGTTTTAGTTAATCCAAGTATTAAAAAAGAGATGTTTGGTAAGCTCGGCACAAGCTTTGCCGGCATCGAACCTCCTCTGTGGACTGGTCTCTTAGCTGCGGTTTTACGTGATCGTGGGTTTTCTGTAAAAATTATTGATGCAGATGCTGAAGGTTTTGGAGCGAAAGAAACAGTTGAGCAAATTCTTAAATATAATCCTTTAGCTGTTGGTATTGGGGCTATTGGAGCAAATCCATCTGCTAGTTCTACACCAAAAATGGTCGGTGTTCGTTACATTCTTTCTTTGCTTAAAGAAAAGAATGCTTCTTGTAAGAAAATCCTTTACGGTATTCATCCTTCTGCCTTAGCTGAAAAAACATTAAGAGAAGAAAGTTCAGATTTTGTTTGTCGGGGAGAGGCTTTTGAGCCCATGACTGAGCTTCTTGCGCAATTAAAGACGAAAAAAGAAAATATAGATTTTAATATTAAAGGTCTTTGTTATTTAAAAGAAGATAAGTTTGTTGATCATGGATGGGCTGATGTTGTTGAAGACTTGGATTCTTTACCATTTGTTGCTTGGGACCTGTTTCCGATGGAGAAATACCGTGCACATAATTGGCACTGTTTTGAAGATATTAAACATCGATCGTCATATGCTATTATTTATTCAAGCTTAGGATGTCCATTTCATTGTCATTATTGTAACATTCATGCTCTTTACAATGGAAAACCTGGTATTCGCTTTAGAAGTGCTCGCAAAGTTGTTGAGGAGATTGATTATTTAGTTGATCATTATCAGGTTAGAAACATAAAGATTTTAGATGAACTTTTTGTGATCAATAAAGAGCGCATGTTTGAAATCTGCGATCTTTTGATTGAGAGAAAGCATAATATTAATTTTTGGGCGTATGCTCGGGTTGATACGGTTTCTGAAGAAATACTTAAAAAGCTTAAAGCAGCCGGAGTTAATTGGCTTTGTTATGGAATTGAAGCGGGATCTCTTGATGTGCGCAAAGGTGTTTCAAAAGGACGCTTTGGACATGATACCGTTAAGAAAGCTATGCAGATGACAAAAGATGCAGGTATTCACATTATTGGAAATTTTATGTTTGGTCTTCCTGATGACAATATGGAAACAATGCAGCAAACGTTTCAATTGGCTCAAGATATTAATTGTGAATATGTAAATTTTTATACAACAATGGCATATCCAGGATCGCCTCTTTATGAGGATGCTCTTAAAGCTGGATTGCCTTTGCCTGATACTTGGATGGGATTTTCTCAATTTAGTCCTGAAACAGTTCCATTGCCAACGAAATATTGTACGTCTAAAGAAGTTTTGAGTTTTAGAGATAATGCATTTAATGAATATTATAAAAATCCTCGATATTTAGAGATGATTTTAGGAAAATTTGGACAAGAAATAGTTGATCATATTCAAGAGATGCTTCAACATAAGTTAAAAAGAAATATTCTGCTAGAAACTTAAATCAAAATTCTAAAGGTAAAGAAACTCTAGAAATAAGTTCTTTAAATTATAGGAGACAAAAAGATGATTATTAGCCGAACCCCTTTTCGTGTTTCTTTATTTGGAGGTGGCACAGATTACCCTGCTTGGTTTAAAGATAACAGGGGCGCGTCCCTAGGCACAACTATTGATAAATATTGTTATATTACGTGTCGATACTTGCCACCATTTTTTGATCATAAATTTCGTATTATTTATTCAAAAATGGAACATGTTAAAAGTATCGACGATATTCTTCATCCGGCGGTAAGAGAAGCTATTAAGTTCTCAAATATTTCCGAAGGTCTTGAAATTCATCATGATGGCGATCTTCCTGCACGTACAGGGTTGGGTTCAAGTTCATCTTTTATGGTTGGTCTTCTAAACGCGCTTTATGCTTTAAAGGGAAAGATGGTCAGCAAACAACGCTTGTCTCAAGAGGCGATTCATGTCGAGCAAGATATGTGCAAGGAAAATGTTGGTTGTCAAGATCAGGTCTTAGCGGCTAACGGAGGATTTAATCATATAGAATTTGGCGGATCGTCTCATTTAAAAACAACACGAATTACGATTGCTGATTCTAAAATCCGATTTTTACAAGACCACTTGATGCTATTTTTTACAGGATTTTCGAGAATGGCATCTGAAATCGCGAAACATCAAATTGATAATATTGCTAGCAAGAAAAAAGATTTAACCGAGATGTATAATATGACAACAACGGCTCTTGATATTTTAAATGGAGAAAATCTTTTAGATCTTGGAGGCTTATTAGGCGAATCTTGGAAAATTAAAAGGCAGTTGTCAGATAAAGTATCAACGCCTTATATCGATGATATTTATAACAAAGCTAAAAGCGCTGGCTCTCTTGGCGGAAAACTTTTGGGTGCAGGAGGCGGCGGATTTGTATTGTTATTTGTTGAACCTGACAAGCAAAAACAAGTTCGACAAGCATTAAATCCTTTGTTAGAAATTCCTTTTAAGTTTGAAACTCAGGGAACGCAAATTATTTTTTATCAACCTAATACTGGAAAAGTGGAGTAGCATTCTTGAACGATTTATCTAATGTTGATGTGGTTATTCTTGCGGGAGGTCTTGGTAAGCGACTTCGTTCGGAAACAGGTGATACGCCAAAAGTTTTGGCTCAAGTCAATAGTGTTCCTTTTCTTGATATCCTTTTGAAAAATCTTTCGAAGCAAGGTTTTAAGAGAATTATTTTATGCACAGGCTATCAATCTGAAGCAATTGAGTTACATTACAAGCAAAATGTTTTAGGTTTGACGATTGAATTTTCTAAAGAAAATATGCCTTTGGGAACGGGGGGCGCGATCAAGAATGCTCGGGTTCTTGTGCAAAGTGAAAAGTTTCTTGCTCTTAACGGGGATTGTTTTTGTTCAGTTTTATTTAAAGATTTTTTAGAATTTCACAATAAGAAGGATGCGTTGGCTTCGATGGTGTTAACAGAGCTTGAGGATAAAAAAGATTTTGGGTCTGTTGTTATCAATAAAGATAATAAGATTAAAAGTTTTCAAGAAAAAAGCGAGAAGTCTTTTTCTCCCTACGTTAGTGTTGGCATTTATTGTTTTAATAAAGAAATATTTAATTTAATGCCAAAACAAGAGGCTTTTTCAATTGAGCATGATTTCTTTCCAGATCTTACTAAAGAAGATTTCTTTGGGTTTACGACTGACCAAGGTTTTTTAGATATCGGCACTCCGGATCGATATAAAATAGCACAAGAGAAATTGGTTAATGATGAATAAAAGAATAAATATTCTTTATCTTTGCGCAACAACAGAAATAGGTGGCGCTGAAAGAATTCTACTTGATATTGTTCAAGGATTAGAAAAGAATTTATATTCACTTACATTGGTTGCACAAAATGATGGAGAACTTCCAGGAGAGTTTAAGCGTTCACAAGGAAAAGTTTATTTTCTTAAAATGCCCGCATGGCGAAAAACAAGGAATTTTCTTGTAAGGTATTGGACTGTATATAGGATTTCGAGGATTGCAAAAAAAGAGAAAATAGATTTGATTCATTGTAATTCTTATAGACTTAATCCGTATGCGTTATGGGTTTCAAGAATTACGAAAATACCTTTTGTGACTCATGTTCATGATTTTCTAGAAAAAAGTGTATTTTAAATTTTGCATTAAACAAAGCTTCTAACTTGATTGTTGTTTCAGATTTTGTTAAAGACTGTTTTAAAGAATTTAATTTAAAGTTGTTTAGGGTTTACAACGGAATTGATGTTTCCAAATTTTGTAAGTTAGAAAAAGGTAAATTTCGCAAAGAATTGGATATTGATAAAAATACTTTCTTGATAGGCACGGTTTCTTTTTTTACTCCGACAAAAGGACATGAAGTTTTTATTGAGATTGCCGCATTGATTAAGAAAAGTTTGACGAATGTTAAGTTTATCGTTGTTGGAGATAATATTTGGGGAGGCCCGATTACTATTAAAAGTTTAAGGGAGTTTGCTAAAAATAAAAAAATTGATAAAGATATACTTTTTATGGGTAAAAGGAACGATGTTCCATCTGTGTTAAAGGATTTGGATCTTTTTGTTTCTTCGTCTGAGAACGAGTCTTTTGGGCTTGTGTTGTTGGAGGCGATGGCTTCAGGGGTCCCTGTTGTTGCAAGAAACCTCTCCGGAGGTCCTTGTGAAATTGTTCAAAGTGGAGACAATGGATTAATTGTTGATTTTAGTAACAAGCAAGATGTTGCGAATAATATTGTTTCTTTGCTTCGGGATTCTCAGAGACGCGATTTCTTTATAAAAGCGGGATATTGCAAGATAAAGACGTGTTTCAATAAAGTTATTTTTATTAAAAATATTGAGAAAGTTTATCAAGATGTTTTGAAGGGAAGAGAGACATGAGGGTAAGCGGGTTTACGATTGTTCGTAATGCAATTAAGTTTAACTATCCTGTTTTGGAGTCGATTCGATCGATTTTACCGATTTGCGACGAATTTATTGTTAATGTTGGCTATTCGAATGATGACACTCTTCAGATGATTAAAGATATTGATGACTCTAAAATAAGAATTATTGAAACAGATTGGGACAAGCCAGAAACTGATGATATTTTATCGTATCAAACTAACATCGCGCTTGATGAATGTAAGGGCGACTGGGCTTTTTATGTACAAGGGGATGAGTTGATTCACCATCAAGATTTGACGAAATTAAAAGAAATGATGAAGAGGCATTTAAACGATTCTAATGTTGATGCTTTTCGTTTTCGGTGGCTTCATTTTTATGGTAGCTATTTTCGTTACCGCATTGACCGCGGATGGTTTCAAAAACAAGACCGGATTGTTAGAAACAACGGCCAGATTGAATCATGTATCGATGCATAGAAATTTCAGAGAAAAGACGGAAAGTCTTTGAGAACAAAGCAAGTAGAATGTTTTTTATATCATTATGGATGGGTCCAAACGCCTGAGATGATGACTCAAAGGCGGGTGAATGCAGAACAAATATACGAAACGCCTGAGCTCAAAGAGGAGGAGAAGACGACAGATTATCAATATGGTGATCTTAACCGTTTTCCTGCGTATTTTGGTTCTCATCCAAAAGTTATGGAAGGAAAAGTTAATTCTCATAAGCTTAGTCAAGAAGACTTAAAAAGCATCTCTAAGTGTTTCTGGTGGCATCCGGCGAGAATATTAAAGCTTCGATATAAAACATTTAAACGTGTTAAGGAAAGAATTGTTTAGTTGACGATGGGTTCTCAAGCATATAAAAAGATTTTGATTATTAA
>Ga0307991_1001733_pt1 | contig 15106 bp, 16 predicted proteins | sample EllFjometagen131_FD_203146 | JGI IMG/M metagenome (GOLD analysis project Ga0307991, IMG submission 203146) | Marine microbial communities from Ellis Fjord, Antarctic Ocean - #131 | ecosystem: Environmental > Aquatic > Marine > Unclassified | place: Southern Ocean | collected 2014-10-08
ACCACACTATCTATTATTGTCATTCCCTCGAAAGAGGGAATCCAGAAGGGAATATTTAATATGTTTAAACCTATAATAGAAGGAAAAGTATTTAAAGTGGGAGATGATATTGACACCGATCAAATTTATCCTGGTAGATATCTTTATCTTACTTCTTCTGAGGAGATGGCTGTACATGCCATGGAAGATATTATCCCGAGTTTTTATAAAAAGATAGAAGGGGAAGATTGGATAATAGTCGGAGGAAAGAATTTTGGTTGTGGTTCCAGTAGAGAGCATGCTCCCCGAGCCCTTCTTTACGCGGGAATTAAAGCAATAGTAGCAGAATCCTTTGGACGTATTTTTTATCGAAATGCCATAAATATTGGACTACTAATTTTAAAATACCCAGAGATAGTTAAAGAAGTTCATCAAAATGATTCTATAAAAATAGATCTTAAAGATGGTTTAATTACTTTAAACAATCCAGAGAGAAATCTCTTAATTAAAAAGTATCCTCCTCAACTTTTAGATATCTTGAAAAGCGGAGGATTGATTCCTTATTTAAAAAAATATAAAAAATATTCTCATTAAATCTGTCTGCTAATTATTTAATAATGAATTCTTTCAATGACTTTCATCTTACTTCCTGACTAGATTTATCTTCAACTTTTTGTTGTGTCGGACATTTTACTACTTCTTTTAATTCTTTTCAATTACTTCAATTAATTTATAATTCCAACATATAAGAAGAAAAAATCTTTTTATTATTAATATTAAAAATAATGTAAAACCGTTGATAATAAAGAAGTTTTAATCTTTTTATGAAAAAAATTTTCTAAAAAAACTTGATTTTGTTAAATAAATGTATTATTATAAATGACAATAGTTAACAGATAATATTTAACACTAATTATTTAGATATTTTTTTGGTGTGTGAAGAGTTTTGGTAAAGGCATACAGAGTAGAAAAAGTTCCTATACTTGTTATAAATTTAATATATTTTAGGGAGTCAAATTAAATGCTTCAGATTAAAAATAGTAATATTAATTTATTTACTAACCCCAAAGAAAATAAGTTTGCCAATAAAAAAATTGGTGATAATTCCCCCAATTTAGAAGACCAAGTGTACAAAATTATTAAAGATAAAATTATATGGCATGGAATTAAAATGGGAGAAAGGATTATTGATAAGAAACTAGCAGAAGAATTAGGTGTTAGCAGAAGTATGGTTAGACAAGCTCTTACTGCTTTAGCAAAAGAAGAATTATTAACAATGGTTCCAAGAAAAGGCTTTCATGTTAGAGAAGTCACTAAAAAGGAGATAGAAGAAATTTATGAAGTTCGAAAGGTACTAGAAGTATATGCAATAAAGCGTACTATTCCAAAAATTACTGATAGAGATATTACTGAAGTAGAAATGGCATTTAATGAGTTCAAAAAAAATTTGGGAAAGAACGATACCAAAAAATTTATTAAAATTGATATTAAATTACATAATTTGATAATTGATAATTGTAATAACAGTCATATAAAAAAAATAATTGATAAATTTAAAAATCTAGTTAATTTCTATAGATTTGCCGACCAACACAAAATAACAAGAGCAAAAGAATTATATTTTGAACATTATGAAATATTTAAATCTATTAAAAGTAGAGACGTGGAATTAGCTACTGAATTAATGTCTAATCATATTGAAAATTCGAAGAGAAATATTCTTAAAAATTATGACAAGTACACTTATGGTAAATTGTAATTTTTTAAAAATTATTTCTATGTTAACAGTTAACATCGTAAAAAGTTTGAAATTTGAATAATTTATTATTTATTTCTCATGTGAAAAAACCATAGAAGAGACACAGGGAAAAACAAATTTAACTTGGTTTCAGATTGCTTAACTGTTTTTATAAAGGAAATTAAAAAATTTAAAATTGAAATGAAAAATAGAGGCTTCCTCTAAAAGGAATAAAATAATAAGTAAAAAGGAGATTTCAAAATGGGCATAGATTACAAAAAGAAGTTATCAGGAGTATTTACACCAAATACAACTTCTTTTTCAAACGAAGAAGTTGCATATGATAAAATTGCGGAAAACATTAAGCGTTATAATCGAACAAAATTAAAAGGCTATATGCCGCTTGGTAGCAATGGTGAATTTAGAAGTTTAACAGATGAAGAATCTATTAAGATTATTGATGTTTATCAAAAATACATGCCTCCAGAGAAGACTTTAATAGTTGGTGTTATGAGAGAATCGGCAAAAGTGACGATTGAATTTATCAAAAAAATTGCAGACAAGAGAGTAGATTTTGCCACAATTTTAGCTCCTCATTATTTTGTAAAGAATATGACTGACGAAGCGTTGATTAAGTATTATACAACAATAGCTGACCAATCACCAATTCCGACCATGATGTACAATGCTCCCAAATTTGCGTCTGGGCTTGTCTTTTCCACGAATTTAGTATCAGTATTGTCTGAACATCCCAATATTATTGGTATGAAAGATACGTCAAAGGAAGATATTTCTATTTATGTTAATGCTATCCCCAAAGGGGCAAACTTTTACGTTCTTGCTGGGACCATTAATAAATTATATGCCGGTCTTAAGGTTGGCGCTATCGGTGGTGTAGTTTCCATGTCTGATTATCTCCCTGATATGTGCTGTAAGTTACAGGAACTCTTTGAATTGGGGAAAATTGAGGAAGCGGGGAAAATGGATGTCTATACACGTGGACTTAGTAAAAATGCTGCAGGAAAATATGGCGTTGCCGGTGTGAAAGCTGCGATGGATTTACTCGGCTACTACGGTGGAAAACCAAGAATTCCATTATTACCTATAAATGAGGAAGAGAAAACCGGGTTGAAAGCTGTCCTTGAAACGGAGAGTTTATTATGAAAAAAGTGCTACTTTCGAAATTTATTAATCCGGCTGGAATGAAGGTTTTGGAAGGTAAAGTCGACCCGATAGTTTTACCTGATTCGAGTATAGAAACTGTTAAAAAAATGGTAGAGGATGTAGAAGGAATAATATTAAGAACAAATATCAAGGTTACCCGGGGAATTATAGATGTTGCTCCCAATCTTAAAGTGATTTCACGTACCGGAGTAGGGGTTGATAATGTTGATGTGGCTGCTGCCACCAAAAGAGGGATCCTGGTCTGTAATACTCCCGGTGTAAATTCAAATTCTGTTGCTGAACAAACTTTAGCATTGTTGCTTGGCATGGCAAAACAGCTAAAAATAATGGATAAAGCTGTGTGTAAAGAAAATTGGAAAATTAGAAATACTGGTAAAGCTGTAGATGTTGAAGGTAAAATATTGGGTCTGATAGGTATAGGACATGTCGGTTCACTTGTAGCCTATAAGTGTCGTTTGGCATTTAATATGAAAGTAATTGCTTATGATCCTTATATAAAAAAGACAGAGGGTATTGAATTATATCCAAATATAGATAAAGTCTTTAAGGAAGCTGATTTTATTTCGATTCATGTTCCTTATGTAGAACAAACCCATCATCTAGTGAATGCTAAACTGCTAAACTTAATGAAACCTGATGCATACCTTATTAATACATCCCGGGGGCCGTTGGTTGATGAAAAAGCTCTGATTGAAGTATTAGAGAAAGGTTTAATCGCTGGCGCTGGACTTGATGTCTTTGAAAAAGAACCTCCTTCTAAAGAGAACCCGCTTTTAAAATTTAACAATGTTATTACTACCCCTCATTCTTCAGCATTATCCCGTGAATGTAAAATGAAAGTTCATTCAACTGCAGCACAAGCTGTGGTAGATTTCCTGGAGGGGAGACAACCAAAATATATATATAACAAAGAAGATTTAGGATTAAAATAATTTTTAATTTAACAGAATATTAATACAGGAGGTAAAATAAGTATGACGAAGAAATTTGATTTAATAGGTTTCGGTGAAGCTATGGTAAGATTTAGCCCTCTTAATCATGCCAGGTTAGAGCAAGTTAGTTCTTTATCTATGGCCATTGCTGCAGCAGAATTAAATGTGGCGGTAAGTGTATCACGACTTGGTTTGAAAAGTGCATGGATTTCTAAATTAGTTGATACTTGGTCAGGACACTATATTATAAATAAAGGAAGAGAACATGGGGTTGATATGAGCGGTGTTAAGCTAATTCCTTTTGATGGTAGAGGTAATATTAGAAACGGTTTATGCTTTGTTGAAGTAGGGATTGGTCCGAGACCAAATAGACAGATTTATGACAGGGGACATTCGGCAATTAGCGGAGCTAAAGTAGATGAATTTGATTGGGATAAAATTCTTTCTCAGACTAAGTGGTATCATACTACCGGTATCACAACAGCTTTATCCGATGACGCAATTGAACAGGTTATTTTATCACTAAAGACCGCAAAAAAACTTGGCGTGAAAACAAGTTTCGATTTAAATTTCCGCTCAACCCTGTGGAAATCTGATAAAGCGCAAAAAGTTATGAAAGAAGTTATACCTTATGTGGATGTACTCATCGGGAATGAAGAGGACTTTGAGAAGATGTTGGGTATAAAGGCTAATGTCGCAAAAGGATATTCTAAAATTGATCCGGAAAGTTATCGTTCAGTGGCTAATAAGGCAGTCGAATTATATCCAAATATAGAAGTTGTAGGCACAACATTGCGTGATGCAAAAACTGGTTTGCTTAATGATTGGCAGACGGTGATGTTATATAAAGGCGATTTCTTTGTTTCCCGAAAGTATGAAAACCTGGAAATTGTTGATAGGACCGGCGGAGGAGACAGTTTTGCATCTGCGTTAATTTACAATATTCTTAAAGAAAAAGATCCCCAAGAGACAATCGAATTTTCGGCGGCGTATTCTGCTTTATGCCATGGATTCTTAGGCGATTGGAACTGGGCATATAAAGAAGAAGTAGAAAGGGTCATGAAAGGCGCCAGTGTAAGGGTTGTTCGATAATAGTACTGATATAATAGAATGCAAAAGTAAGATGTTTTTTATAAAATTGGACAAACTTTCTTTTTTTAAGTTAGGGAAATATTTTTAAAGAAGGATAAATGGTGAAATAATTTCAGTCAAAATATTTAAGAATAAAAGTATTTTATTGAGCCACATAAAACACCAGACTCCTGTCTGGTGATGTAGTGGCTATCCAGACAAGATGGCATTTGGTATAATGAAGTATGAGATTTAGAAAAAACGCACATGCTATCTACAAAACGGAATATCACCTCGTCTGAATACCGAGATATCGGAGAAAAATCTTTGCAAAAGGAGTAAAGAAATATACGGAGAAAATACTTTCGCATATTCCAGAACTTTATCCCGATATCGAGGTAGTAAAGGTTAATGTACAGGAGGATCATGTTCACATGGTAGTCGTGATACCTCTTAAGAATTGCAGTTGCCAATGCAATTCAGTATATCAAAAGACAGTCGGCAAAAAAGCTAAAGGCGAAATTTCCTTTTATGCAAAAAGCCTATACAAGGAAAGGCAACATCTGATCGAGAGGATATTGTGTATCGTGTATGAAACTTTAATGAAAAGGAAATTCTCACCTATGTTGAGCATCAAGAAAAAGAAGATAAAGGGCAACTACAATTAACATTGCTATAGGTTTAAGAAGCCCCGAGCTCCTGCTGGGGGAGTTTCACTATCTAGAAAAAAGTAAGTATTAATTTTAGAATAGAAAGAATTTAATGTTGTATAATTATTTTTTAAAAAAAGATGTATTTTTTTAAAATGTGTGCTATAATATATAAAATGTTAACAGTTAAAAAATAACTATAATATTGTTTAGAGGTTAAAATAAAGTGTCACCTATCAAAAACAGCAAAATAGAATTATATTTATCTTCAAGTAATAATAAAAAGAATATAAACGAAAATTCAATAGGTGAGACTTTTGAAAGCCTGGAAGAAAAAGTATATAAAATTATCGAAAATAAAATTATCTATCATGAGATTAAACCAGGGGAAAGAATTATTGATAAAAATGTAGCAGAACAACTAAGTCTCAGTAGAAGTATTGTTCGGCAAGTTTTAATCTCTTAGGGTTCAATTCCCCGCAGCTCTGCTGCGATTAATAAATATGAAAAAAGATCGAAAAAGAATATAAAAAATTATACAATATCAAATTAGCTTGCTTTAGAGGTAAATAGATACCTCGTAGCTCTGCTGCGAGGAGTTTCATTAAATTTAGAATTAACAGTTAACTATTAATAAATACTAAATATAAATAAGAACAAAATATTTTTTCTAAAAACAACATAAAAAAGAGGATTTTATTTAAATGAATATCAACGAAGAAGACTTAAATTACAACGAGAAATTAGAGGTAAAATCGAAGGAATAGGTAAAAATGAAATACAAAAACATACATGGTTTAGAAATAATTCATATTTAGGGAATTACTAAAACGTGAAGAAAAACATATGAGAAAAGAATTTTTTAAGTTTTATAAATTAGTTTCCGATAAAAAAAGCTGTTGAAAATATTGAATAAAAATCATTTTTACAGAGTTATTTAGTATAAAGTATATTTTCATAATTTATCTTGTGCTAAGTGTAAACACCACTTTAAAATAATACATATAAGGAATAAAAAATAACTTTTAAAAAATTTTAAATTAAAGAAAGAGGTGTTGATAATGAAAATAACTGATCTTAAATATGCCGTTTTGGAAGGTTTTCCAACTATACGTATTACTACTGATTTCGGAATTTATGGTCTTGGACAAATAGCGTATTTTAAACCCTATCTTGAGCCATTATTTAAACTTTATAAACCTTATATAATAGGACGTGATCCAACCAATGTTCAAAGAGTATTGCTAAGAATTCGTCGTCTTGGAGGTTTTAAACCTTGGGGAGCAGCCGTTAGTGCTATTGAAATAGCTTTATGGGATATTGCTGGAAAAGCCGCAGGAATACCTACCTATAAATTACTTGGGGGGAAGGTCAGAGATAGAGTACGAGTTTATACTACAAGGAATGCAATAAATGGTCCTGTGGCTATACCAAAAGGGAATAAACCTGAAGATTTTGCTGAAATGGCTAAAGCTCGAATGAAATTACCTGAAGGATTTACAATTATGAAATTTTCTTTGGCTGCAAATATTATGGAGCCTGGAACCGTCTATGCAGAACCACATGATAAAATCCTTGGAATTCATTCTGGGCCAATAGCATACCATGCATTCCATATAACTGGTCATATGACAGAAGTTGGTTTAAAACATTCTATTGCTATTGTAGAGGCAATTAAAAGCGTAGTGGGTGATAAAATTGGAATTGCTTTTGATTGTGGACCTCGAATGTCTTTAGCTGGTGCTATGCAACTTGCTAAAGCATTAGAGCCATATAATTTATTGTGGCTAGAAGATATGTTAACTGGAGACTATACACCATATAATAATGTGGAAAGCTATCGTTTATTATCTGAAAGTACTATAGTTCCGATTCATACTGGTGAACAAGTTTATCTTAGAGAAGGATTTAGAGAACTTTTAGAAAAACATGCGGTTGACGTGATTGGTCCAGATCCTGAAGATGTAGGCGGTATTGCTGAGCTTAAATGGATTGCAGAAATGGCAGATCTTTATGACGTTTTAATTGCTCCACATGGAGTAGCAAATGGACCAGTAGGTCTTGCTGCGGCGGTTCAGGTGTCTTCTACTCTTCCTAATAATTTTATTGCATTTGAAATGTCTAATACAAAAATTCCTCCTCGAACTATAAAAGAGGAAGCACAATATAAATATGATTTATATAAACCAACTAAAAAGGAGCTGTTTAATGGATTAGATAATCTAAAAGTGGTAAATGGATTTATAAACGTAACCGATAAACCAGGATTAGGAATATCCTTAAACCAGGAAGCTATTAGCGAGTATCTTGGAGAAGATAATAAATTTTTAGATTAGTTTGAAGAAGGACATTATGAATCAATATTTTTAATAACCCAATTATTAATTTAAAGGCCAAACGCTAAGAGTATAGATTCTCTATATCTAAAGATAATTTCTTACTAAAATTAAATGGGAAATTGATAAACCAGGGAAAGGAGGTGCTATGAGTTATAAGTTAAAAATAAGAAATTAAGGAGAATGTATTTTAAAAAATAAAGGAGGAAAAAAATGTTAAGAAAAATAACTTTTTCATTATTAGTAGTATTGTTAGTTGGAATATTTACTATAAATGTATTTGCAGCTCCAGAGAAATCAACACTTCAAACCGTATTAGCTAGGGGGTATTTAATTGTCGGTACTGGTAGCGCGAACGTCCCTTGGCATTTTAAGAATGAACAAGGTCAGTTAGTCGGAATGGACATAGATATGGCTAGAATTCTTGCGAAAGGTCTCTTTGATGATCCCACAAAGGTTGAATTCGTGGAGGAGTCAGCCGATGCCCGTATTGCTAACCTGGTGACAGGCAAAGTTGATATAGTTCTCCAGTTCATGACTATATCCCCCGCACGTTTACAGAAAGTGACCTTCTCGGCTCCTTATTACGTAGAAGGTCTTGGGCTTCTCCTTCCTGCAAATGGTAAATATAAAAATTATGAGGAAATGGTGGCAGCAATAGAAAATGGAAAGACTGTTACAATAGCAATTCTGCAAAATATTGATGCAGAAAATAATGTTCAAGCTGGTCTGAAAGGTGCAGTATGCGCTCAATATGAAAGCCAAGGGCTTATGTATGCGGCAATTATGTCCGGTCGTGCCGATGCTGCTTGTACTGGTACAGGTTCCATTAAGTGGCTTTCAACCAGAGAATCTGAGAAATACCTGGATTCAGGTAGAGCATATAACCCGCAAAACTACGCAGCTGCTATGAGACTTGAAGATCAGCTCTGGATAAACTATGTAAATGGTGTTTTTCTAGAAGCTATGTGTGGTAGAAGGTTTCAACTGTATATTGATGCATATGCTAAGTGGTTTGGCGAGGAGCTTCCTGTACCTAAGTTTGGAAAGCCACAAATGTATCGTTAATAAATATTAATCGGACAAGTGAGGAAGAGATAGCAGCATGTTATATTATTTCAGTTTCCGCGCTATACAAAATAATATTGGAGACATGTTAAATGGATTAGGACTAGGGTTATTCATGGGAGTAATATCATTGTCCTTTGGTATTATTTTAGGATTAATTTTTGCATTTGCTGCTGTCTCTTCTAATCGTGCCCTTAATAATATTGCAATTTTGTATACTGCTTTTTTTCGCAACACTCCTCTACTGATATTGGTTTTCATTACATATTTCGGGCTACCTGAAGTGGGTATTATGATGGAAAGAACCATATCCTTTATTTTTACTCTTTCATTATATGCTGGAGCATATATGACAGAGATATTTAGAGCAGGTCTTCAGGCAATACCCAAAGGAATCATTGAAGCTGGCCAAGCTATTGGTCTTAGTCGCTTTCATATTTGCTGGAATATTCAGCTACCAATAATGTTTAGATATGTTCTTCCATCAATGAGCAACTCCCTGATATCTTTATTTAAAGACACATCACTTGCTGCTGCAGTAACAGTACCAGAGCTAACTTATTTTGCACGAAAACTTAATATTGAGACCTTTCAGATGTTAGAAGCGTGGGGAACTGCAGCGTTTTTGTATCTTGTTACGTGTTATCTGCTTAGCTACTTACTTAGAAAGCTAGAACATAAACTGAGAATTGAATAGGGGGGGTAAATATTTTTATTTTTAGAAATTTATACAATTTCAGAACTGCTCTGCGTATCGGTGCTATGAATACGGCTGCGTTAGCATTTTTTGCAATAATAATAGGTACTACTTTAGGAATACTGTTCGGATTTATCCTATGCTATGGTAATAAGTATCTTAAATTTCCATTCCGTCTATTTGTTGACATTATCCGTGGCATACCCGGACTGGTTACAATATTCTCCATTTATTATATATTGGGTTTTTTATTAAGCGGACTTGGAATAAATCTTACTAATTTACAATCCGGCATAATTGCCCTTTCAGCACTTTCTACTGCTCAAGTAGCAGAAATAACCCGCGGGGCTCTCCAATCTATTCCTAAAGGCCAAATAGAAGCTGGGAAAACAATTGGTTTGAGCTTTGATAAAATATTTGTTTTTATATTATTTCCTCAGGTAATTCTTCAAATTATTCCGCCGTGGATTAATACCGCTACTGAAATGACTAAAGGTTCAACTCTGTTGTCACTTATAGGTGTGTCCGAGTTATTGCTTACCGCGCATCAGTTAGTTGCAACCTTTGGTAGTGCATTGCCGTATTATATGTCTGTTGGATTAATCTTTTTTTTGATAAACACTTTGATACAGCTCTTTGGCAAATTACTTGAGAAAAAAAGCAGTTATTATCAATGATAAAGGAGATACCTATGAGCGATTTAATATTGAAAATCAACAATCTCAAAAAGTGGTACGGCATTAATAAAGTATTTGAAGATGTTTGTCTTGAAGTTCGTCCCAAAGAGGTTGTTTCCATAGTTGGTACTAGTGGTTCTGGGAAAACTACTCTATTGCGTTGCATTATTCTACTTGAAGAATTCCAAGGAGGTTCAATAATCATAGACGGGAATGAGATTGGTTACCATATTGTTAACAGTGAGCGAAAACGCTATTCCGAAAAAGTGTTTTCCAGCCAGCGCATTCTCACCGGAATGGTTTTTCAATCTTTTAATTTATTTCCGCATTTGACCGCACTTCAAAATCTAACGTTAGGCCTTATTAAGGTTAAGCATATAGATAAGTCGGAAGCCAATAAAATAGGAATTAAATTGTTGGAGCGAGTTGGCCTTGGCGAAAAGATCCATTCCTATCCATCTAAACTATCAGGTGGTCAACAGCAGCGTGTTGCAATTGCTCGAGCTATTGCTATGAAACCGAAGATTATGCTTTTTGATGAAGTAACCTCTTCGCTTGATCCAGAACTCGTTGGTGAAGTACTAAATGTAATTAAGCAACTTGCTAAAGATGGTACTACTATGATTATTGTTACCCACGAAATGAACTTTGCTTATGAAGTATCTGACAAGGTAGTATTTATGGATGCTGGTAGAATTGCTGCTATAGGTACTCCGCATGAGATATTTATAGAAAAAAAACTGCCACGCCTTAAGGAATTTCTTTTAAATTTTAATAAATAGTTACTTCGGGGTTGATTTGAGAAAGAATGATTCCCGTTTATATTATAATGGTATAAAAGTATATGTATTATTAAAATTATTTTTTTCATTTGATTTTTACTAACACTTTAGCGACTGGTTTAAGATAAAATGAAACAAGGTGATTAAAATCGACTCAAGCAAGAATATTATAGCAGAAAAGTGGAAAAGCGGACGCCTCCCATGAAGGTAAGGTATTTGTTGTAGTATTTCCTCATTCAGATGACTTCACTCTCATCCAAAAGTAGTTGAAGCAATTACACAACAAGTCAAGGAAATCATAAATTATACTTCAGGCTACGTGTATCATAAACCAATGGTTGAACTTACAAAAAAACTTATAGAAATTACACCAGGAAGTTTCAAAAAGAGAGTATGTTACGGTCTTTCAGGTTCAGATGCTAAAGATACAATGATTAAGTTAGTTAGAGGATATACATATAGAAGTAATATCATTTTATTCATTAACTCTTATCATGGTGCAACTCTTGGAGCGATGTCTCTAACAGCTATAAGTCCAAATATGCATCGAAAAGCAGGACCATTAGTTACATGTATCCATCATACGCTTTATCCAGATTGCTATCGTTGTAGCTTTGGGCAGGAAAAGGATAGTTGTAACATGGAATGTTTTAAACAAATAGAAATTGCTTTCGAAAATTATTTGCCACCGGGATGATGTAGCGGCTATAGTAATGGAACCAATAGCAGGAGATGCAGGTATTCTAGTGCCACCTCAGAAGTATATGGACAAGTTATACAGTATATGTAAAAAAAATGGAATACTTTTTGTTTCAGAAGAGGTTCAACAAGGATTTGCTCGTACTGGAGAATGGTTTGGGATAGAGAATTTTGGTATAGAACCAGATATGATCGTAATGGGTAAAGCTATATCATCAGGTCTTCCTTTAAGCGCAATTGTTGCAAGAGAAGAGATAATGAATGCAGCGGATCCACCAGGTTTCCTCTTATTTCTTGTGGAGAATGTTTTCCATGCAAAGAAGGGCATCCACATATTTGTCCAAAATTAAACCTAATTGGTATTGACAAAAACGGTGGGTTTGCAGAATTTGTTAATGTCAACTCTAATAAATTATTCAAAATACCAAATTCTTTGCCTTTGGATTTGGCTGCACTTATGGAACCTGTTGCAGTAGCAGTTCATGCAGTTCGAAAGTCTAGATTGTCTTTAGGGAAGAAAGTTGCGGTAATAGGTGGAGGATCTATTGGGCAACTGATATCACAGATTTGCAAATTAAATGGAGCTACCTCGGTTGTTCTATTGGAAATTAATCCAGAACGAATAAGTTTGCTGAGAAATTTGGAATCATTGTTGGTAAATCCCTTAAAGAATCTATAAGAAAATAAAAGAAATAATTGATAACAAAGGTGCAGATATAGTTTATGAAGCCGTTGGTATTCAAGAGACTTACAATTATGCTACTGATTTGGTAAAAGCCGGGGGTAAGATTATTGTAGTAGGAGTTGCCAGTAAGCCTATCGAACTGAATCTTTGGAAAGTATACTTTGAGGAATTAAATATTGTCGGAATACATGTATATGAACCTAAAGATATTGAAATTGCAATCGAACTTCTCAATAATCATTCAAAAATATTTCAACCATTTATTTCTAAGGTAATTCATTTAGAAGATCTACAAACTAAATTAATGAAATTAGCGGATGGTATGAGTGATTCGATGAAGGTATTGATTAAGTTGGATCATTGTCATTAAAGTGATATATAAAATTAAAATAGATTTGGAGATGATAGATTGAAGGCTTTAGTAAAAACAAAAAAAGGTAAAGGGTTTTTAGAAATTAAGGATGTACCCATTCCTAAAATCTATGACGATGAAGTATTGATTAAAGTACATTATACTGGTATTTGTGGAACCGATGTGCATATTTTTACTGATCAGTTTCCTATCTATTACCCTCCTGTTATCTTAGGCCATGAATTTTCTGGAGAAATTGTTAAAATAGGAGAAAAAGTGAATTATTGGAAAATTGGTGATCGGGTGGTAGCTGAATGTCAGAGTTTGGTCTGTGGAAAATGCCGTTTTTGTCGGACTGGCCACCCTGAAGCTTGTGCAGCCAAACGATCCCCCGGTTGGGGCATAAACGGTAGTTTTGCCGATTATATTAAAATGCCCAGTTGGTTGTTACACAAGATACCCGATAATGTATCTTACAAAGGAGCAGCATTAACTGAGCCAGCTGCAGTTTCTTCTCAAGTTTTATATTCTCGAGGTCAATTTAACGTGGGGGATTTTGTAGTTGTCTTAGGAACAGGACCCATCGGTATTATCATTGCCAAGATGGCCAAGATTGCGGGTGCCTCCCAGGTACTAATCACCGGTATTGATAAAGATGAAAAATATCGATTGTTACTTGCCCAAAAATTAGGTATCGAAAATACCGTGAATGTCAGCAAAATCAATCTAAAAGAGATGGTAGATGACATGACTGATGGCACCGGAGCCGATCTAGTAGTTGAGGCCACTGGGGTTGAACCTGCCATCAATCAAGCCTTTGACATTGTGCGTAAATTGGGCAGGATAACGGTCATTGGGATTCCCGGACAAAGCAGGATAAATGTCGATTGGTCAGCTGCTTGCTTCAAAGCATTGGATCTCTCTTTTAGTTTTAGCTCACAATACGAAGATTGGACAAGGGTCTTGAAGCTATTTGAAAATCGTTCTCTTGACTTAACCGATTTAGTGACCCATGAGTTTAAGCTTGCTGAATGGAAGATGGCTTTTGATAAAGCCATTGATTGTCAGGGTGGAAAGGTATTGTTTAAAATATAAGATTAATTTTAAAAAAAATAGATAAGATGTTTAGTGAAATAGAAATGTAACTATAATAATTTTTAATTTAGTATTTTTTAAAACACTCCAAAAAGGAGACTATTTTTATGAATAACATTATTGAGAAAATCGGTAAATTAGGAATCGTACCTGTGGTCAAAATAGAAAAACCTGAAGATGCTCTTCCTCTGGGGAGAGCACTTCTTGCTGGTGGTCTCCCTATTGCTGAGATTACCTTCAGAACTTCCGCTGCAGAAGAGTCAATTAAATCTTTAACCAGAGAACTTCCAGAACTTTTAGTTGGAGCAGGTACCGTGTTAACCGTTGAAAAAGTGAAAAAGGCAGTTTTTGCAGGTGCTAAATTTATTGTTTCCCCGGGTTTTAATCCTAAAGTAGTAGATTATTGTATAGAAAATAGCATTCCGGTAACTCCGGGTATCAATAATCCAACCCAAATTGAGATGGCTCTGGAGAGAGGAATTGAGATTTTAAAGTTTTTTCCTGCTGAAGCATCAGGGGGATTATCACTTCTCAAATCTATGTCAGCACCTTATACCAATATAAAATTTATACCTACCGGAGGGATTAACCAGAATAATATATGTTCTTATTTATCTAATGATAAGGTTCTTGCTTGTGGTGGTAGCTGGATGGTAAAACCTGATCTTATCTCTTCCGGTAATTTTGCTGAGATTACCAGACTTACCAGGGAAGCAATTGCTACTATGCTCGGCTTTGAATTTGCCCATCTGGGAATAAATGAGGAAACCAAAGAAAAGGCTCTTAATTCTGCCAACCAACTCTCACATCTTTTTTATTTTCCTGTAAAAGAGGGAACGACCTCTATTTTTGCTGGCTCAACTTTTGAGATTATGAAAAACAAATATTTAGGAAAACATGGCCATATTGCTATAGCTACTAATGATATTCACAGGGCTATAGCCTACTTAAAAAAGAAGGATATTTTAGTTCTTCCTGAGACTGCTAAAGAGAAGGATGGCAAACTTAAAGCAATTTATATAGCTCAAGAAATATCAGGATTTGCCATTCACCTTATACAAAAATGATTTTTTTTGAAAGAGAGGAAATAATTTGAAAAAATATATCACTTTTGGTGAGATAATGTTAAGGCTAAAATCACCTAACATAGAGAGATTTTT
>Ga0307991_1001734_pt1 | contig 15105 bp, 8 predicted proteins | sample EllFjometagen131_FD_203146 | JGI IMG/M metagenome (GOLD analysis project Ga0307991, IMG submission 203146) | Marine microbial communities from Ellis Fjord, Antarctic Ocean - #131 | ecosystem: Environmental > Aquatic > Marine > Unclassified | place: Southern Ocean | collected 2014-10-08
TCTACGAAGGACGGTTTATTGTAATTATAAATATCAGCAACAACTGCAAAAGATTGGAGTACATCAATACGACTTAAAGCATTAGCTAGTAAAAGAAGTGAAAGGGAAATACTTGCTGCTTGCTCTATTATTGCTTCATAAACAAATCTCTCTCTTTTTTCAGCGTGAAAACTACTTTTTAAAATTCTTGTTTCAATCTCAGTTAATTCATCACTAGTAAATCTCTCAGCATTAACAAGAGTTTGTTTTCTGTAAAAGTTGTCTGGAACTTTATCTACATGTGCCTTTCTCACTTCTATATAATTACCTAAAATTTTATTATGACCCAATTTAATATGAGGGATATTTATTTGCTCTTTAATTTTATCAATATATGCATTTAAATAGGAGGATCCTTGGTTTTTTACAGCTCTAAGCTCATCTAGTTCTTTATCATATCCTACTTTTATAACTCTTCCTTCTTCAAAAGGTCCTAAAATAGTTTCATTGATAGAATTTTGAATTAAATCTACAAGGGAAACAATTTTTTCCATGGTATCTGTTTCAATTATATTTCTAGAGGTCATGATTTCAATCTTTTTATCACTATTATCATTAATTAAACACTCATATTGAGCAAAATCATCTTTTATTATATTAAAAAAAGCTTTGGCTGTTCTACTAATTCCTAACAAGTCACTTGGTAAATTTCTTTTCATACTAATTCTTGTAGTCAAGCGAACCATATCGAGAACATTTTTTAATTCTTCTCTAACTCTTTCTCTTTCTTCTCTATTTGCTTTAAAATATTCGACCCATTGTTGCCTATTAATTATTATACTCTTATCAATTAGTGGATAGCTAAGCCATTTTTTTAAAAGTCTTGTACCTCCACTAGTAATTGTTTTATCTATGGTTTTGTATAGTGTGTTTTGAGTCGTTCCATCTTGTGTATTACTTAATATTTCTAAACTTTTTCTTGTTGATGAATCAATTGTTAAAAAGGACTTATCATCTTCAATATAATAAGAAGTTATTTGATCTAATGAGGACATAGACGTATCATAAATATACTTTAATAAAGCTCCAGCAACTTTTATAGAAGGATAATCATCATCTATATTAAAAATCTTTAATGATTGAATCGATAAATGATCTTTCAATTTTTGTAAAGCTTTCTTTTTGTTAAAATGTGCTGAGGGCAATTTTGTTATCATTATATTTTTATCATCAAGCATAGTAGAAAAATCTGTGTGGACAAAATAATCATCCTCATTAACTAATATTTCTTTAGCTCTTAATTGTGAAAGAAAAGCGCTAAGTTGATGAAAATTAATATCATTTTCAAAATATTTTAAAACAAACTCTCCACTAGTAATGTCACTATAAGCTACACAAGTAATTTTTCTTGTATATGAAATACAAACTATATAATTCCCTGATTTTGAATCTAAGTAATCATCCTCCACCACAGTAGCAGGAGTAATGACTTGTACAACTGCTCTCTTAACAAGTTTGGTATCTTTACTAGGAGTTTCTACTTGCTCACAAATAGCAATTTTCTTACCGGCTTCTAACAATCTCTTTATATAAACTTTAGATGCATGATAAGGAATTCCACACATAGGAGAAGAAGATCTATGAGTAAGTGTTAAATTTAATAATCTTGATATTTCAATAGCATCATCATCAAACATTTCATAAAAGTCACCTAATCTAAAAAAAAGAACTTTATCTTTGTTTTGATCTTTTATTTTATAATATTGAGTCATCATAGGAGTTAATTTTTCTTGTTTCATTATTTGAGTATACCAAGGAGTATTGAAAATTTAAAGCTTTTATTAGAGTAAAAAATATCTCCCGAAGGAGATATTATATTTAAAACAAATTTGTTGAAAAGGATAATACCAATTTCAAGCCATTAAAAATCGAATCGTCTTTGAAATTAAATATACCACCTTCAAGGAAAGTAAATTTTTCACTTTCACTATTTATGAGGGTTGCATTTTTTACCAAATACAAGCCAATTGGGAATCCAGGAATCTTAATTTTAAGTCCAGCCCCACCAGCAAAATACCAATCCCAATTACTAAAATTGGTTAGATTGCTTAAATTTGCAGATACGGTAGTTGCACTAACAAATGAATCCAAAGCTAAAACATTATCCACAAGTGCGTATTCTAATGATAGTTTATTATCAAATAAGAAAGACTGGTCTTGTAAAACAGAGTGACCAAGTGCTAAGGAAGCTCCATCAATAAATAACATTTCATTTACTGTTGCACCTTCTTTGGCTTCATAAAATTCCCAAGATCCTGCTTTACTATAATATTGAGGAAGCATAAAGCTTACATTTGTTGAAAAGGAACCAACTACCTGATTAGTTTTTTCTTCTTTTTCCCATTTGAAAACAGGAGTAAAGGCTGAAAAACTAGTAGATGACTTGATATAGTTAGATAAACCACCTAATAGACCACCAGCATAGGTAAAGTTTTGGGCTACGTACCAACCGGTTGTTGTGTTTTTAATTAGATCTCTTCCATCCCAAGCAATACCAAAATTTAATTTATTAGAGAATTGCCATCTTAAACTATAATTATATATTAATTCTTCAAAAGGCAAATAATTACTGTCGAAAACAGCTTTGTTTATTCCAATATTCATACCTGTACTCAAAATAAGAGAGCCGTTATCATATCTGAAACTATAACCAGTATCATATCCCACTGATATTCTATACAAATCATAATTCATTAAAAATTGAGAGTCAGGAGTAGCTTTATTAGCTGCTAAATAATCAGCATAACTGTTATAGCCGAAAGGATAAGCATTTTCTAAAGGAGGCTCTAGTAAATGTCCAGTGTAGAAATTATCACTACCTTTTATTAAAATATTTTTAATTTTAGAATGCTCTATAGCGAAAGAAAAACCATTGGACCAAGGTATTTCATTAAACCACTCATCAACAAAATTGAGAGAAGCTTTTTGGGTTGTAGGAGAGACAGTAATACTTGTCGACAAATCATTACCAGAACCTACAAGGTTTTTATCTGTTACTTTTATAAATCCAGAAATTGGAAAGTCTGTAGAAGTACCACCAAAGGTAGCTCCAAATTGAACATCTTGTTGTCCACCTTCTTTAATCTCAATTACTATATTACAATTTTCAGCATCAATGGGATCAATTGAATAATTTAATTCAGTTACCAATTGAGTGTTTTGGATATTTCTTAAACTTTGCTCTATTGCAGATTTATTAAAATATTCACCTTTTTTAAAAGTTAATTCTCTTGTATAAACAACTTTTTGAGTATTACCAATTCCTTTGAGAATAATCTCATTTATTTTTGCACGAGCGCCTTCATTTATCATTATTTTAAATGTAACTATACTATTTTCTTCATCAACAGAAGTTTGAGGATTAATTTCTAAATTAATATAACCTTTATCATAGTATAATTGAGAAATTTGTCTAAGCTCGTTCATCCATAATCCACGATTAAAGATTTCTCCTTCTTTTAGAGAAATATAATCATTTAAAAATTCATTTGTAAAAATTGTATTTCCTACAAAATCAAAAGCTCCAAGTTTCCAGATCATCCCTTCAGTAACTTTATAAACAAGTTTTATTTTTTCTATGGTATCAGTTTCTTCAATTATTTCTTTTGTTGATTCAGTTACCTGAGCCATTATATAACCACGGTCATAATAGAAATTTACTAAATTTTCCATATCAGTTCTAACATTAAGATCTGAATAATAACCACTTTTGAATAATGATTTTGTTGTTGATTTTATTTGAGTCAATAATACTTTAGTACTAAAATTCTCATTATCTAAAAAATCAATAGAAGCAACTACTACTTGCTTGCCCTCTTGAATATCAAATTCTAAAGCAACGGTATTTTCTTTCTCATTTTCAATCAATTTAGGTGTTACAATGACATTTGAATAACCTTTTTTATAGTATGAATCTTTTATTTTCTCAGTTGCTAAAACCATCTCATTGCCTTCATAGAAGGTATTTAGACTGAGTGCACTCGTATCTAATAAAGAAGATTTTGAAAACTTTTTATTACCTTTAAAAGCAATTTTATTTAACATTTGTTTTTCAAAAAAAGTTAAATCAATTTTCAGTTGATTTGAATCTGGGCTTATTCTATTTGCTTCCGCATAAAAATAAGAAAAGTAATTTAAAGCATATAAATCTGTTTGTAATTGATTAAATAAATCTTCCGTATAAACTTTATTCCTATATTTAAACAAAATATTAGAAACTTCATCACCATTAGCATTAATTATTCCGTCTGTTGTAAACTCAGAAATTTTTACACCATTATACCAAGTCTCCTCGGCAGCAAAAATACTTGTTAAGCTAATAAGGGAAATTAATAATATTAAAGAAATCTTTTTAAGCATGTTATCTCCTAACTGTAATACATTTTACATATTCTAACGAAAATGTATGGTTTTAGTTACACTAAATCCTATAGTATCTAAAATTTCTAAAATTGACAACTGCGTTGGATTTGTGAAGAAGGAAAATTTTGCAAGTTCGCTCTCAATTTCATAAGACATTTCAAAGTCTAATGCAAGGTCACTAGAGAGAAAACTAGTTGCATTTTCATCATTACTTGCCAACAAATTAATCATTATTTGAAACTTAGAATTGGGAGTCAAATATTTACCCATAAAAACTGTTGTATTATTTAAATACCTAGCAAGTGGTGAAAAGGAAGAATATCTAGGATCTTCAATAAAAGTTTCTAAAATAATATTTTCAACAATATTACTTTTCAAACTAAAAAAGTCTAAATTTAAACTTTTTGCTATGGTCTTATTTAAAGTACCAACGCCTCCAGTTTCAATAAAACCAAGAGATGAAAAAACTGATGTTGCAGCTATGGCAATTGAAGCAACACTATTTGTATCATTTGTGTTGGAACTGGAAAATGATTGGCCTAATATTGCCATTATTTCCTTATTGTCTTTCGCCGGTATACTAGTAAATATTGGACTTAGTTTTTCTAGAGAATTGTTATTAACATTTAATTTAATATCTAAAGGCTCACCATTTAAATCAAGCTCTCTTAAAGTTGCTTCTAGAGAAATAATGGGCTCTAACAATTTTGTTAGAGGATTAATTTTAAGAGAAAAAGTTCCATTATTTATGTAGAAATTTTTCTGAAAGTAAAAAATTTCACCTTGTAATATATCTATAGCACCTTTTGATGAATATGTTTTAGAAAGTGAATCAAATTTTAATTCAAAATTTTGATTTTTAGCTAAAACAATACTTAAAATTGGATTGTCTAAAAATGGATAGTAAAAACTATTATTTTCCGCTGTACTTATTTTAAAATCTCCATTTTTCTCTTGTCTTGAAATTATCCAAGGTGGTAGTTCTACCCCACTTCTTATAACTGCATCTTTAACTACTACATCTCCATTTAAATAAGAGGTTTTTCCGTCAGTACTAAAACTAAAATAGTTTTTTCCTTTAGCGTCGATTGTAAGATTCATGTTCCCAAGTGGTAAATAAACAGGAATATAATTTGGACTTTCAACTTCAACTGAAAAATTTTGAAAAATCATATTAGAGAACGATACTTGAATACTTGCATAACAATTAATAGTTTCATTATTTTCAATATCAAAAAATCTAACTTTCGCTTTGTTGGTATAAATCTTATCTTTGTTTAAAATAACTGAAATATTTGGAGCCTCTATTTCATTTTCCTTGGTATAAAGGGTTTTTAATTTAAAACTTTTTGAATGTAATTCTCCATAAAAACTGGGAACCTCAAATAAATCTTTTATCAACACCTCGCCAGTAAGATTTTCCCCATACAATGTAACTATTTTTACATAAAGAATTTTTTCTAGAATTGATATTGGTATATCTAAATTTGTTGCAAATATATCGACTTTATCCTTGTAATCAATAATAAAATCACCAGCTAAGCCCAAAGTTTTATTGATTTCAATATTTGCTTTTTTATTTTCAAAATTCACATTTGCTAATATATGCTCAGATGTAATTAATAATTCTTTGTTAAAAGTAACATAATCTAAATAAATATTTGGAATGATTATTTCTTGGCCTAATATATTATCAAAAAGTTTTTCAAATTCAATTGTATCCTTGAATAAATCAAAATTTTCCAAATATAGATGCCCATTAATATTATTTAGCAAAGAATAATCAAAATTCCTATATTCCAGCAATTTATTAAAAATTGTAACTACAGAATTATAATTGATATCAGCAACTGAAAATTGCTTTTGTAAGGTTTCAATAAATTTTTGAAAGTTTAAATAAAAATCTACATCGACTTTACTTTTTTGATTGGTAATTACGGAGGATTTTATAAATTCAAGATTTGATTTTAAGGCCAAATCAAAATTTTCTACATTAAGATTAATCAAAGTGTTATTAAAAGAAAAGTTTCCCAAATCCAAATCTAAATTTTCTAATATAAGATTATTATTCTGAATTTTTAAATTTGATGAAAAGCTGATTTGAGAAAATTCTTCAAGCAACTTAAATTGTGGAGTAATAATCTTTTCAGTATTTGGTAAATTTATAAAGGGAATAAAAGAAACAACTCTGTTAAATAAAGAAACATTTGAAGCATTATTTACTGTATTAATTTGTAAATTTTTTTCTAAAATATCACTAACTTCAGTAGAAATAATACCTGTTTCATTAAAATCAATTTTTCCCTTAATATTGGTATTAGAATCAAAGTCAGTAGTCCCTAATACCCTAGCATCAAGCAATACTTCTTCTTTAGTATTAAAATATCTAGAAATATTAAGATCATTAACATCAAAATAAATATTTGATATTTTAGAATTGTTAAATATTGAGCCTTCAACAATTTGACTGCTTTCATCTCCAAAATAGAAGTTAAATGAATAATGATCTTTAAATTTGTTTTTAAATAGGGTTAGGTATTTGGGGCCATTATAATTAATTGCTCCAGTATATTTTGGAGTATAAGCACTGTTAAAATAATCAATTCGATCTAGATTTATAGAATTCTGATTTACTTTACCATTAAAAATAAAATTGAATCTCTCCTGTGCCAAGGAAAAATCAAAATTATTAATATTAAAACTCCAAATATCTCGATTTCTAAATTTAAAATCAAATTTTCCATTAAAAATTGAATTATCTAAATCTATAACTTTAAAATTATCAAAATCAAGATTTATATAAATATCATCCTTAATTACAACATCTAAGGCCAATCCTTTTGTACTCATAGCCTTGAATATTAAATTTTTAATATCCAAATCAATATTTAAATCTATAATATCAGAGGGTAAATTAACAACACTTTCTATTTTGTAATTAGATTTAAACATATTTTTAAAAGTACCAACTACACTAAAATTAGGCATAGTAGCTGTTTTTAATATAAATCCTGTACTATACAAAGCATCATCTTTAAAATCTATTTCAACTAGTTTTTCATTTTTTTCTATATTTTCTAAGTCAAAAGATCCTAAGATAGACTTGGTAATTAAATTATATTCTCCATCAAAGGCTAAGCGAAGATTGAATATTGATAGTGAGAGTTGATTAATATCTAATATCTTGTTTTTAATTTTTGTATCAAAATTAAAACCTATATCATAATTACTATCCAAGAATTTAGCTTGATTAATTAGTACTGAGGAATTTATATCTCCAGTAACAATATCATTTTTAGATAATGGTAGATTTCCATTAAAACTAACTGTGCCCATAAGAGATGTTTCATCGCTTATGTAATTCATTAGAGATGGAATATTTGCATTTATATAAGAAGAAAAATCGTTTGGATTAAAATCATCAAATAAAACAGTAGTTTTGATACTATTATTTGAGAAATTATTTTCAATCTGACCAACAGCTTTTATAAAAATATCATCACTGTAACTAATATTAGCCTCAATGTTTTGAATATTATCCTCTGCAAATCTTAATGGACCTTGTAAATTAATATCTGCAGTTATTAATTTATTTAAGTTATCAAATTGAATATTATCACTTGAAACTGTAGCTGTTAAGTTTTGAAAATTATCTTGAATTTCAAATATACTAGCTATACTAGATTTGATAGTATTACGAGAATTTGATAAAAAAATATCAGAATTTACTTCAACATTTATTTGAGTGAAGGTTTTTTGTAAATTTTCGATATTAAGTTTTGTTATATCAAGTTCATTATCAGTCAAAAGATTTGTATCATCACTTATACAATCAATTGTCATGTTAAAATTATCTGCTTGAGTTGTTAAATCATTTTTATTGTATTTAATACTCTGGATTTTGACATTAGAGAAATTATCTTTTGAATTGAGAGTTAAATCAGAGTCAAAAATATCGATTAAATTGTCATTAAATAATAATGAAGTTTCTCCTTCATTTTTATAAAAGAATGACAACTTGTCATTTACTCTTGAAAGTCCAAAATTTGCAGCTTCAAAAGCTATATAATTATCTCCATTGGATAAATAAGTATTACTAGGAGTTAAAAGCAGAGAAAAATCTTTAAAATTGGTAGTAAGTTTAGTTTTAAGATTATTAACTGTTAATTCAAGGAGTTTATTGTTATAGGTTATTTTGTTTATATCAGAAGAAAGTTGCCCTATTTGTTGCAAATCATATTTTAGGACTATTTGATCAATCTTTACTACATTATCTTGAAAATTTAAAGCTATTTTAGAGGAAGACAACTCAATTATATTATCACTGTAGGTGATAAATAGGTCATCAGTAATATAATTATTGTTATCATTGTTAAAGGTCACATCAATCAAGTTTAAATTAAGAGAATTTAAAATTCCTTTTTGTGCTAATTCAAAATTTAAATTATTTATATTTGTATTAAGAGTGGTTGTATCATCAAAATATTTTATATTTCCATTTTCAATGTTTACGTTATAGAAATTTGCCATTATTGATGGAGATAAAAGATGTGATAAATCTATATTTTTTTGTTGAATAATAGTATTTAGTAAATCTAATATATTTAATTTATTATTTGTACTCTCTATATCTGATTTTTCAAGTTTTGATTGAATAGCAATGGTATTATCTTTGATTTTAATACCTGATAATGCTTCAAGCAAATCATCTAAGGGTTCACTCACATTAATATCAAGGTTTTGCATATTAATGTTGATATTTAAAGGGTTATGAAATAGCAAGTAATCGAGATAATCAAACAATGATTTATTGATACTTAAATTAGAAATACTTAGTATTGTTTTATTATTTTTATTTAGGCTTATTTTTTCTATTTTTTGACTTAACAAAAATGATTCATTTATTTTTTCAATTTTTATACTATAACCATTGGGCATTTCTAAATTTGAAAGAACTGCTTTACTAACTGCTTGCACTGGAGTTTCTGCTTGAAATTGAAAAATTCCTATGGCTGAAATAATTAGTAAAAGTGTTAATATAAGAGAAATAGTAAATATAGATTTTTTAGTACTATGATATTTCAAGTCCTTCCTCCAAAATTGTATTTGCATTATAATACGAAAAAACAATTTATTCATCATTAAAATAAATTCTTATATCACATATAAAGGGAAAAACAATAAAATGGCAAATATTTTACAAAACTTTGTTGTTATTGAGGGCTTAGATGGTGCTGGCACCACAACTCAATTAAATAAGATTAGTTTAGCATTAACAGAGAAAAATTATAAGGTTCACTCAACCTTTGAGCCAACTGATCGACCTATTGGAAAAATAGTAAGAGATGTTTTAGCAAAACGATTTAACACGACACCATTAACTTTAGCAAAACTATATGCAACTGATAGAGAAGATCATTTGTATAATAGCGAAGATGGAGTTATATATCATTTAAAAAATGATGAGCTAGTAATTAGTGATAGATATTTTTACTCCTCTCTCGCCTATCAAAGTGTTGAATGTGATTATGAGGTTGTTAAAAAATTAAACGCCTACCCTCACCCTCAAATATTAATATTTATTGATACTCCAGTTGAAGTTTGCATTAATAGAATAAATAAAAGAGGTAGAGAAAAAGACATTTTCGAGCAGGAACATTTTTTAATAAAAGTTTCAAATAACTATACTAAGATTTTAAGTGAACTGCCTAAAGAAATAAAGCTTATAAAAATTGATGGCACTTTAAGTGTTGATGAAATTTATAACATTATAATTGAAAATTTATTAAAAAATCTGTAACAAATAAAACCCTTTTAGTCTAAAACTATAAGGGTGCTTTTTGAGTATAGGATAAATGTCTTGTTACTTGATAAACATAGCGTCCCCATAGCTGAAAAACATATATTTCTCATCTATTGCATGATTATAAGCTGCAAATATATTTTGCTTGGTAGAAAAGGCTGAAACCAAAACCAATAGAGTACTCTCTGGTGTATGAAAGTTTGTTAATAATTGATCAACAATCTTAAATTTATACCCAGGTTTTATAAACATATTAGTTCGAGTTGTACCGCTCTTTAATATACCATTTTCATCAGCAGCACTTTCTAGTGTTCTAACACTAGTAGTACCAGTGGCTATTATCTTTTTATTGTTTTTCTTAGCTTCATTTATAATAGCTGCAACACTCTCACTAATACTAAATCTCTCATAATGCATATCATGATCATCTAAGTTTTCACTTCTTACAGGCATAAAGGTTCCCATACCTACATGAAGTGTGATTTCAACTATTGTGATCCCTTTTGCCTTTATTTTTTCTAAAATCTCTGGGGTAAAATGTAAGCCAGCAGTTGGTGCTGCTACGCTACCTTCTGTTTTTGCATATACAGTCTGATATCTACTTTCATCACTAAAACTATCTTCTCTTTTTATATAAGGAGGAAGTGGTACGTGACCAAATTGCAAAAACCAATCTTCAGATATTTGTTTATTAAATTTAACAATCTTTGTACTATCATCTAAGGCCTCAACTATTGTTGCCTCTAAATCTCCATCAAAAGTATATTTTTTTCCAATTCTTTGTTTTTTGCTTTTGGTAACCATACAATTCCAGCAAAGATCTTCAAGTTCTTCCAAAAATAAAAACTCTACCCTACCACCGGTTTCACTCTGTGCATAAACTCTAGCTTTTCTTACTCTGGAATTATTTACAACTAAAATAGAATCTGCATCAATTTCATCAACAAAATCAGTAATATCTTTGTCAAAGTATTTTCCTGTCTCTTTTTCTAAGACTAATAATTTATCTTTTCCTCTTTTATCGCTGGGAACTTGGGCTATCAATTCAGGTGGTAAATCAAAACTAAAATCTGAAGTTTTTAAACCACTATTTGATGTATCTCTCATTTATTTATTTCCTTATTATAAAATACAAGTGTCAATATTACTTGTATTTGAAGGGGGTGTCAGATTTAAAAGTTTATAAGCTTTTTTAGTAACGCATCTTCCTCGTGGGGTTCTAAGTAAAAAACCTTTTTGAATTAGATAAGGTTCATAAAAATCTTCTAAAGATTCAATAGCTTCACCCACACTAATTGAAAGAGTACTTGCTCCAACAGGGCCACCACCGTAAAAATTTATTATTGTTGATAATATATTTCTATCTTGGGCTTCTAAGCCTATTGGATCTATGCCTAATCTCTTTAATCCTTCAACAACTATTTGTTTTGTTATAACTCCATCTCCTAAGACTGTTGCAAAGTCTCTAAGTCGTTTTAATAGCCTATTTGCGATTCTTGGAGTGCCTCTACTGCATCTAGCCAACAATATTATAGCTTCATCTTCTATTTCGCATTCAATTAAAGAACTACTCCTTTTGATAATTTTACTCAATTCAATTTCATTGTAAAATTGCAGATGACAAGTTATACCAAATCTTGAATGCAAGGGAGAAGATACTTGACCGGCTTTTGTAGTAGCTCCAATTAGGGTAAAATTAGGAAGAGGAATTCTCATAGTTCTAGCTGCAGGACCCTGTCCTATTACCCAGTCTATTTCAAAATCTTCCATTGCTATATATAACATTTCTTCTAGTGCTGGTTTAAGGCGGTGAATTTCATCTATGAAAAATATAGAACCTTCACTTACATTGGTTAAAATACCAGCTAAATCTTTTGGTTTATCAAGTGCTGGTGCACTTGTCATCTTAATTTCTTTACCCATTTCATTTGCAATAATACTCGCTAGTGTTGTTTTACCAAGACCTGGAGGACCAATCAAAAAAGCATGATCTAAGGCTTCATTTCTTAATTTTGCTGCTTGTATAAATATGGATAAATTTTCTTTTAATTGTTTTTGACCTTGGAAATCAACAAGTTTTTTAGGCCTTAAAATATTCTCTTGTTCATCAATTTCATTTTGAAACGTCGTTGAAACAATCGAATTGGCTTTAATGGCATCTACATCTTGTACATTTTCTTCAAATTCACTCATTGATAACCTCTAACTTAAATTGGCGATAGCTAATCTAAATATATATGATTCTGCCTCATGATTGGATAAATTTTCCAATGCTGCTTTGTGAGAATCATAAATTTTATATACTTCTTTTTCTGCCTTAGTTCTATCATATCCCATATCAACTAAAGCAACAATTAATTCATTAAACTTGTCTTTTTCTTTTGGTACACTCAACTCACTCTTAGCATCATCTTCAATTACCAATTGACCTCTTAAGGCTAAAACCAACTTAGAAGCAGTTTTTTTACCTATACCAGGTAATTTTGATAAGGCAGCAACATCACTGTTGTCTAGCATTATAACAAAATCTCTAAAACTAACTCCACTCAATATTTTAAGAGCCCCTTTAGCTGCAATACCTGAAACATTTTGAAGTTGCATAAAAAAGTCTCTCTCAGTCTCATCAAAAAAACCAAACAGTGTCATAGAATCTTCTCTATGTTGTAAATGAGTAACTACTCTAACATCTTTTTTATCAATCAAAGAATTTAATTTATCAGCTGTAGTTGTTGAAACTAATAATGCAAATTCGATGCTTCCACTTTTAATTATTACATTATTTGAATTAATGCTTGTCAATTCACCATAAATTGCATTTATCATTTTAAAATCCTATTCATTGAACTCTCATAAGTGGCTAAACAAAGAGCAGCAGCAAGAGCATCAGCTGCATGATCTGGTCTAGGTATTGTTTGTAATCCCAAATGTAATTTTACCATTTCTTGTACTTGCTTTTTATCAGCAGTCCCATAACCGGTTACAATTGATTTTATCTGTAAGGGTGAATATAGTTTAACAGTAAGATTCAATTGTGACAATTTATGGATGGAAGAACCTATTACTTTTGCAACGGAAATAGCCGAAGAGGTATTTTTTGTAAAATATATATCTTCTATCGCACAAATTTGTGCACCATATTTTTTTGCTATTTCACCTAATTGCTCTGCAATATAAAAAATTCTTAAACTTTGTTCAGTAGTTTTTTCAGTTTTGATAACACCAAAAGAAACAGGCCGAGATTTTTGACCTGTAGAATCAATAATACCCCAGCCTGTATTTGCTAATCCCGGATCAATACCAAGAATACGCATGCTATCTATTCTTCATCGTCAAAGTCATCAGGAAGTTCAAGGTTTGAAAAAACTTCTTGAACATCTTCTAAATCTTCCAACTTGTCTATAATTCTAAGAACTTTTTTTGCTTTATCTGCAGGTAATTGAACCATTAGATCAGCTATCTTTTCAACTGCAGCAGATTCTTGTTCAAAATTAGCTGCTTGAAGTGCTTCTAGAACATTAGCAAAATCTGTAGGAGCTGTTGAAACTTCAATAATTCCATCACTAGTTTCTACATCAAGGGCACCATTTTCTAAAGCAATTTCAAAGATTTCTTCCTCACTATATTTTTCTTCACTAAAGGTAATAATACCTTTAGTTTGGAACATATATGAAACACAACCAGTAGTACCTAAGGATCCACCTAATTTGGTGAGTGTAGATCTAACGTCAGCTGCAGTTCGGTTTTTATTATCTGTTAATGTATCAACAATAATGGCAATTCCACCTGGTGCATAACCTTCATAAACTAATTCGTAATATGTAGAAGTATCCGCATCACCAATACCTTTTTTAATAGCTCTATCTATATTGTCTTTAGGCATATTTTCTACCTTAGCTTTTAAGATAGCTGTTCTTAATGTAGCATTTGTATCAGGATCAGGGCCACCCACCTGAGTTGCAACTGTAATCTCTTTAATTAATTTTGTGAATTTTTGACCACGCTTAGCATCTGCTAAACCTTTCTTGTGTTTAATGGAAGACCATTTACTGTGCCCTGACATATATACCTCTTTAAATTAGTAGAATTTGTTGACTAATTTTTAATTGTTTTTAATTTGGACTTAGTCAAATCCTAATAAAAATTACCATAAAGAATAATTAATTTCAAGCTAGGAGTTATATTTGCTCTTTAGTTTATTCACACTTTTGAATCCAAAGCAAATATTGTTATTAAAAAATATTAGATATTAGAAATTGTTATAGATAATTTCAAATAGAATGTTAAGCATTTTTGTGTGACTCGTTTTTTCATCTCTAAGAGAGATAATTTGTAAGAGCCAATAACTAATTAATAGAATTAATAGAATTTATTCAAAATAAGATGATAAAAGTTTTTTAATAAAACCCTATTACATGTCTGAATTCTTTCTTAATTTATGTCGTCCATACTGAATAACTATAACAAAGGTTGATCTTAAAATTTTAATTCTTTTAAAAAATATTTATTTCTTTATGTATTTAATTTAATCTACCCCACCTATTAACAACAGATAACTCTTAAGTTTCAAAATTTATATCAAGAGAAAAGAATATATTTGTGGAACTACTCTCTATAAGGATAATGAAATAAAATATCCCTTATGGTAAATCAGGATCTTAGGTATAGAGTCATATTCTGATATAACTTATAGTTTTGTATATGTATTCAATGGTTTTAAAACTAGTTTACTAGAATTTAAAAAAAGAGTAGTTGAATTTAAATTCATAAAAATTAAAACTTAAATTTAATTAGCAGGTATTCAATTGAAGCTAAACACACCCCAAATTTTTCCTGTTTTAATGTATTAATTGCATTATCCCTTCCGTTATAACAATACATTATCACTTCCTTTAAACACCCAA
>Ga0307991_1001735_pt1 | contig 15101 bp, 10 predicted proteins | sample EllFjometagen131_FD_203146 | JGI IMG/M metagenome (GOLD analysis project Ga0307991, IMG submission 203146) | Marine microbial communities from Ellis Fjord, Antarctic Ocean - #131 | ecosystem: Environmental > Aquatic > Marine > Unclassified | place: Southern Ocean | collected 2014-10-08
CCCACCCGTCCGGTCTCAATAAATTTAACGACAATTTCTTTGGTTGCTTTGAGAATCAATTCATCGATTGAGCCCATATGAGACTCCTTTTTAGTTTTATTAATTATTTTGATCTGTTAGCAGATAAAATCATCGGTGTCAAGATTCTCTGACCACGCTTTAGGATCAAGGGATTAAAAAATTGTTACAGTCTATTTGACACAAGGCGTATTATCAATTATTAAAGACGTATATGAAGAAAATTGTCTTTCGAGTTTCGTACTTGTAAAGTGGAGAAAAAATTATGGCACCGGATAACGAGAAGAATATAACACACAATATTGAAAGTCCGGATAGCGTGAAAGCCCATGTACTGGAGTGCATAGAATATGAATTTAAGTCCCGAAGGGACATTGATATTACCATTAAACAACCGGAATATACCTCGCTATGTCCCATGTCCGGACTTCCTGATGTGGGTTGTATCACAATCAAGTACCGGCCGGATTCTAAAATCGTTGAATTAAAATCTTTAAAATATTATCTGTTGCAATACAGAAACGTAGGGGTTTTTTATGAGAGTTTGGTCAACCGGATTCTGGATGATCTGGTTTCCGTACTGGAACCCAAGTTCATGAACGTTACCGGAGATTTTACCGCCAGAGGCGGAATTACCACCACGGTCAGCGCCGTATTCCAAGGAAAAAATAATGAATAAAAAAATTAAAGCTTCTGATATAAAGATTCATAGACTTGTATGGATTTTGTTTTTGCCGTTTTGTATTTTGCTTATTACCGGATGTTCTTCATACTCCAACATAAAAAAATCAACCAAGAGGATTATCCGGGATTATAAGGCTCCGGATGGAGATTTGAAAAAAAGGGTGGGTATTGCGTTTTTCGAAAACAAAACGACCTTCGTGGGTAAAGGATTAGAAGAAAATGTGATCAGAGATTTGATGGAAACCATGAAGACTTCCTGTCAGGACATCCTTATGTTAGGGCCGGATGATTCCGACTATCCTGATTATCTTGTTAAGTTGCCCAGACAGGCATCCGGATTGATCGACAATTTTAATCTGGCCAAAACCGGCAGAGAGCTCGGTTTGAATGCGGTGGTAAGCGGAGCCATAATAGAAATCACAAATCATAAAGAACCTCGAGGAATCCTTTGGTTCAAAGACATTCAAAACTATGTCCAGGTCCAGGTAATGACGGAGGTATATGATACCCAGACCGGAGCAAAATTTCTGGATATAAGTTATACGCACAAAATCGAGGACGAGGAGTTATTATATGAGGATGATTCATATTATGATTCAACCGACCAGACCGGTGAAATCAGTACCCATATAGTAAATGAAGCGTTAAAATCTATTGCTGCGGATATGGGAGAACAGATTTGTGAGGCGCTGGTTTTACAGCCCTGGAAAGGATACATTACAGAAACCTTCGCAGAAAAAGTTGTGATTTCTTCCGGGGAGAACGTGGGGATTGCGCCGGGTGATATATTTGACGTTTATGACTGCAACGGCGTAGTTAAGGGAGCGGAGAAGCATCGGTTCTTTATACCCGGTCTTAAGACCGGCGAGATAAAAATAACCGCTGTTTATCCGGACCATGCTGAAGGGGTTCTTTCTTCAGGCCAAAACATACAGGCAGGATGTTCAATCAGTCCCAAGGATTGACCCTATACCTTAACCCGATAAACAGCAATGGGTTGGTTTATCCCCTTGACGGTTGCCGAAGGAAGTATCTCAATGTCTATGGCGCCGGGAAGCTGCTGAAAAGTGGATTCACTGATCAGGATTTCACCGCCTTTTGCCATGCCTTGCAACCGTGCCGCAATATTGACCGGCATGCCAATGGAAGTAAACTCCTTGATTCTCAACGACCCCAAAATGCCGGAAAAAACTTTCCCGGTTGAAATGCCTATACCGATTTTCAGTCTCAACCCATTCTTTTTATATAGTTTATTGTCGATCTCCTTTGCTCTTTTCTGCATTTTGATGCCGGTTTTTACCGCTCTGATCGCATGATCCTCGCATTCAACCGGCGAGCCGAAAACCACCATAATGCTGTCACCAATATGCTTGTCCACGGTTCCATTATATTGGTATGCAATTTCACCTAAGGGGGTAAAATAGTCGTTGTTCAAAAATGCCGCAACCGTATCCGGCGGAACCTGCTGAGACATCCGGGTGAAGTCGCGAATATCGGAAAAAAGCACGGATACTTCATGGGATGTGGGTTTCAGCACTCCGGGTGATTTTTCAATCTTTTTATACACCGGTTCGGAAACAAATTGCTTGAGTCGCTTTCGCACATTAATTATATGGAGCTTGGCCCTGAGCTCAATATTGTCAAAGGGTTTGGTCAGGAAACCGTCAATCCCCTGGTTTGTGGCCTGAATGGCGGCTTCCATGGTTGCGTATCCGGTAAGAATGATACGGGTTATCTCGGGATTGAGGGACCCGATCACGCCCAGTGTTTCAAGACCGGTCAATCCCGGCATTTTATAATCCGAGACCACCGTTATAATATCGAAAATGTTGTCTTTGACAAAGGAGATGCCTGCTTCACCGTTTTCTGCGGTATGGATTTCATAGGGTTCATTCTTGAGTGCACGAATCACGGAACGACGGATTCCTTCTTCATCATCGATAAAAAGAAGTTTATTCATTAGAGGGTCTCCTTAGTGCTCTAATTCATAAATACGGTGATGTATTTTGGTCAGGACCGCTACTCCGGATAAGCTGAAGTCAAAAAGTTTGAAGTTTGAAATGCCTAAAGTGAGCTAAAGTTGAGGAACGCGCTTTCAGCGCGATCAGTTATAATTAAAATTGATAGAATTCCTTAACTTTAGGCACGTTAGATCACTTGTCACTTTTAACTTGTCCGGCTTGTAAGGCAATAGTCTCTTTTAGGGTAAAACCAAGGCCTGGTCCTATTGGCCAGGATTCTCTGCTTCTTATCTCAATTTTCGTGCCAAATTCGTATTTGTTTTATACGGATTGGAATATTAAGGGGTGCTTTAAGGGCAATATATCCGAAAACCCTTATTCCATGGGCATTTGAGAATATCATGATTTTGTATTTAAAAGATATTTTATTTAAGAATCACATCAAGGGGAAGGGGGTATGAAATAAGAATGCACAGAAAACTGTGCGTGCATGCACAGTTTTCTGTGCATTTAAGGCGGGAGGTGTAGACTTACAAAACTATCCATTGCCAAATTCCTGATCAACGTGCTTCCATGTTTGTTGTTTAAACTTCTTCAGATCGGAAAAATCGATATCATAACCCTTCAGAATGCCTTCAAGCCTTATTATTTCTCATATTTCATCAAAACTTCAGTCTCGAAAGGATTAAACCTTTGAACTACTTTCTTTTTCTATCGTATCTCCCTGTAAAAATCAAGCCCGCTTTTAGCGCGACAAATAGATGTCCAAAATTGAGTCAAAACTTAAAGCCAAGGGCCAAAATGAGTTTGACATAGCTGTTGAGTATAACTATAAAACTGACTTACTCCAATCCGTTTCACAGTTGGAAAATTGAAATAAAAAAAAGCGCGGAACAACTTCCGGTTGACCTTTCTAAGGATTATTCTATGATTTCTTTGAATCAAGGAACAAAAAACATGATCAATCTTAAGGATAAACTATCACATCTTACGTTTAGGCAGGCCTGTAAACTGCTTGGGCCTCAGGGAGATCGCCTCATCCGGTCAGGCGGAAAATACGATATTGATATTTACGAACAGGTGGTTTTGCAAAGAGATCTTTTCCAACTCAATCTTGGGGAAGCCAGGGTCTCGATTCGCCTGGATTCTGCAAAGGATCAGCGTTTTGACATCCAATGCAGCCAATGCTCCAATTTTTGCGAGCATATGGGAGCAGCTTTTTCTTTGATTCTTGAAGAAAAACTTTCGTTGGGCCTTTCGGCACCGCCGCCCGAAAGAGTTCCTATGGAAAGCCTCAGTGAAAAAGAACTCGTTCAACGGGCATTTGAGGAGAGAGCTGAAAGAGCCCAAAAGGAAAAGATGCGACTCAAATCCATGGATAAGGATGTATTATGGACAGACTATATTGTAACCAATAATTCTTCCGGAAAATGCTATAGAGTTGCTTTAAGAGGCTGGGAAAGAGGTGAATCATTCTGCTCTTGTCCTGATTATCGGAAAAATACTCTGGGAACCTGCAAGCATATTTTATACGCTCTTGATAAGGTAGGCAAACGATTCAATAATTCGGTAAAAAAGACGCCTTGCCGGATTAAAGATATCTGTGTTTATCTTAACTATGGAGAAATACTGGAGTTGCGTTTGCTGATTCCTGAAGGACTTGACTCTCAAATACAAAAACTTCTTAAGCCATTTCGGGAAAAGAGCATTGAAGATGTCAGGGATCTTATCAATCAAATCGGTAAAATCGAAAACCTTGGTTTTCCGGTTACCATTTATCCTGATGCCGAGGAATACATCAACGAGGTTTTGTATCGTGAACGGGTAAAAAACAAGGTTAAGGAGATACGCAAAGACCCGAAAAATCATCCCTTTCGAAAAACACTTTTAAAAACCGAATTGTTGCCGTACCAGCTTGACGGTATTGCATTTGCCGTGGGGGCCGGGAGGGCGGTTATTGCAGATGATATGGGACTGGGCAAAACAGTTCAGGGAATTGGAGTTGCCGAGTTATTATCTCAGGATGCTAATATTTCCAAAGTCCTTGTCATTTGTCCGGCATCTCTTAAATCCCAGTGGCGATTGGAGATTAAACGGTTTAGCAATCTCAGCTGTCAACTTGTGATTGGAAGCGCTAAACAAAGAGCTGATCAGTATGATAGTTCCTGTTTTTTTACGGTTTGCAATTATGAACAGGTTCTCCGGGATGTATTGTCCATTGAAAAGGTAAAGTGGGATCTCATTATCCTGGATGAGGGGCAACGGATAAAAAACTGGGAAGCCAAAACCAGCCGAATGGTAAAAGCCCTTAAATCTCCTTTTGCGCTGGTTCTTTCCGGTACGCCTCTTGAAAATCGTCTGGACGATCTTTATTCAGTAGTGGAGTTTATTGATGATCATCGTCTGGGGCCTGCTTTTCGCTTTTTCAACACATACCGGGTTATTGATGAAAGAGGCAAACTGCTCGGTTATAAAAATCTGGATGCGCTTCGCAAAAAACTTAAACCCGTTTTGCTTCGGCGAACCAGAAAAATGGTTTTAAAGGAATTGCCTCCTCGAACCACGGAAATCATGAGAATACCACCCACTGATGAACAACTTGAGATTCACAACGGGCATAAAAGAATCGTCCAGACAATTATCACCAAAAAATACCTTACCGAAATGGATATTCTTCGTCTTCAGAAAGCATTGTTGATGTGCAGAATGGCTGCAAACAGTACTTTTTTAGTCGATAAGCAGCCGCCGGGATTTTCAACCAAGCTAAGTGAGCTCGATGACCTGCTGGGTCAGTTGATGGATGAAGAAGATAGAAAAATCATCCTGTTTTCCGAATGGACAACCATGTTGAATTTAATCGAACCTATATTGGAAATGCGTCAATTAAAATATGTAAGACTGGATGGCTCTGTTCCTCAGAAAAAACGTCAGGGGTTGATCCGTCAGTTTCAGAAAGACCCGCGCTGCAAACTATTTGTTACCACAAATGCCGGTTCCACAGGGCTGAATTTGCAGGCAGCAAATACTGTCATCAATGTGGATCTGCCATGGAATCCGGCTGTTTTGGAACAAAGGATTAGTCGTGTCCATCGCATGGGGCAGAAAAGACCGGTTCAGGTTTTTATAATGGTTACGGAAGATACACTTGAAGAAAGTCTTTTGGGAACGCTTGCTGCCAAACACGAACTGGCTCTGGCAGTGCTTGATCCGGATGCCCAGACTGCTGATGTTGATCTTTCCAGCGGGATGGAGGAGCTAAAACGGCGTTTGGAAGTTCTTCTTGGTACAAAACCGGATGCACCGCCGGATGAAAGTCTGAGAATGCAGGTTGAAAAAGAGACGGAAATTCTTGCAAGAAAAGAACGGGTTGCAAATGCAGGAGGACAATTGATCGGTGCCGCCTTTGCATTTATCGGTGAAATGTTTGCCGGAACAGATGCGTCGGATCAGACCATTCAGATGGCCGAAACATTTAAAACAAGGCTTTCTGAAGGTCTTGAAAAGGGGGAAGACGGCAAATTGACAATGAAGATCTCTTTTCCTGATGAAGGTGCGCTTGACAATCTTGCAAAATCACTTGCCCGGATGGTAAGTTTGGGGAATTAAATAATACGGAGGAAAAAATGGCATTTGACCCAGAAAAAGATAAAATATTAAACAAGTGGAAATGTGAAGAAACCGGACTTGTTGTTTCGATCAATCAGTATGGTGACGGCGAACCCAAAGTCCAGATCGGCCCCCGGGTGTTTACGAAAAAAGACGGAGGAGAATCCCAGCGAAAGGCGGGACGTCTCAGCATAGAGGATTTGATGTGGTTTTACGAGATTATTGATGAAGTCAAAGATGAACTTTCAAGCTTGGCAAAACCGGTATGATCAGGGCGCATAATTCATGCGAGAACGTATAGATGCTTCTATAATAAAAGAAATTGAGGACTTAAGGAAAGCACTTCACCGGCATAATTACCGGTACTATGTGCTGGATGATCCGGAAATATCGGATTCCGAATACGACCGGATGATGCAGGAGTTGATAGGGCTGGAGACCGATTATCCCGATCTTTCGAGTCCGGTTTCGCCCACACTGCGGGTTGGCGCTCCACCCCTTGATAAGTTTGAGACTGTCGAGCACTCCATTCCCATGCTGAGTCTGGATAATGCGTTTAATGATTCGGATGTCATTGACTTTGACCTTCGCATAAAAAGAAATCTCGGTACGGACAGTGATATTATTTATACGGCAGAACCCAAATTAGACGGTGTTGCCGTTGAACTTGTCTATGAAAACGGTCGGCTGGTCACTGCGTCCAGCCGAGGTGACGGCTTCAAGGGCGAGTTGATCACATCAAACGCCCGGACCATCCCATCGGTGCCCATGGTCCTTGAAAGCAAAAAGGATAACAACATTCCTCTACGCCTTGAGGCAAGGGGGGAGGTTTTCATCCCGAAGGAAGCGTTCAAGCGGTTAAACCAGGAACGTCTCCATGAGAATCTGCCGCCCTTTGCCAATCCCAGAAATGCGGCTGCCGGATCCTTAAGGCAGCTCGATTCCAGAATTACGGCCAAACGTCCTTTGGAAATATTTTTCTACGGTATCGGTGTGGTCACGGATTTTGTTATGCAATCCCATGCCGATACCCTGAATGCCTTGCAGGAACTGGGATTCAGAATCAATCCGTATATCAGATCCAAAATCACCATCATGGAGGTCCTTGACTATTACAGAGACCTCACGGAAGAGCGTCATCTTTTGCCCTATGATATTGACGGTGTTGTAATTAAAGTGGACGATATAGGGTTGCAGCAGCTTCTCGGAGCAACCTCCCGGAGCCCTCGGTGGGCCATCGCCTATAAGTTTAAAGCGCTTCAAGAGACAACTCGGATTACGAGCATAGAAGTTCAGGTGGGAAGAACCGGGGTGTTAACGCCTGTGGCTCATCTTGTTCCGGTAAATATCGGCGGCGCCAGGGTCGGCCGGGCAACCCTTCACAACGAAGATGAGATAAAAAGAAAAGATATAAGAATCGGCGACACGGTTCTGGTTCAGCGGGCAGGGGACGTGATTCCCGAAGTGGTTAAAGTGATTGCTTCCCAGAGGACGGGCACGGAAAGAAAATTCAACATGCCGCACCATTGTCCGGTATGCAATTCTTCTGTGGTTCGCGCTGAAGATGAGGCGGCCTTGCGGTGCATTAACACGGCCTGCTCCGCCCAGATAAAAGAACGGATCAAACATTTCGCATCAAAGGGTGCGTTCGACATAGACGGCCTGGGAGATAAACTGGTGGAGCAGCTGGTGGATAAGGGATTGCTCTTTTCATATGCGGATATCTTTAGGTTAAATGAAGATACGCTCAAAAACCTGGAACGCATGGGACCAAAATCTGCCGAAAATATTATGGAGGCCATTGAAAAAAGCAAACAGATTACTCTGGCACGGTTTATTTATTCTCTGGGAATCCGACACGCGGGAGAACATGTGGCCGGCATTCTTGCTACAACCTTTGGAAGTCTGGAAAAACTTATGGGTGCAACAAAAGATGATCTTACCGCCGTTGACGGGGTGGGGCCGGTGGTTGCCGAGAGTATCGAAGACTTTTTTAAACAGGATGAAAACCGGAATACAGTGAACGATATTGTGGCCGGCGGAGTTCGAATTCTTGGTGAACCACCGCGAAAACAAGGTGGACTGGAAGGCAAGGTATTTGTTCTTACCGGCACCCTTGAAACTTTGACCAGAAGCCAGGCCAAAAAAATCATTGAGACGGCCGGAGGAAAGGTAACCGGTTCCGTGAGCCGGAACACGGATTATCTTGTGGCAGGAGCATCGCCGGGATCAAAACTCCAACGGGCAACCGAGTTGGGCGTGCCGATCATTGACGAGCAAACCCTGAGGAGATTGACGATTGATGAATGATGAATGACGATGATGAATAACGAATGATGAATAACGAATGACGAATAGCGAATGGTGAATAACGATTGAAGATTGACAATTAAAAATCTTCAATTATCAATTTTCAATATTCAATTAGGAAGGGGCGTGGGCATGGAAAACAAAGTAAGAGTTCGCGCTGTGATCAGCGGCAGAGTTCAAGGCGTCTTTTTCAGGTTGGAGACAAAGAAAGCTGCGGCTATATACGGTGTTTTCGGATGGGTGAAAAATCAGAGGGATGGAACCGTTGCCGCCGTGTTTGAAGGCCCTAAAGAAAATGTTGATTCAACGCTTGCCTGGTGCAAACATGGGCCGCCTAGTGCAAAAGTTCTTGATGTGGATGTAACATGGGAAGAATATAAAGGTGAGTTTAATGGCTTCGAGATAAGATATTAATTACATGTAAAAATTTGAAGTGAAAAGTGAGCTAAAGTGCCTAAAGTTAAGAATATAACTATACGTTATATTAATAGAATTCCTTAATTTTAGCTCACTTTAGGCACTTCAAACTTTAGGCACTTAAATCGGAGTGTCTTTTAGGACCAAAACAACAAGTTACATCATTCGGGACATGCAGTAAGACTTTTATATAGCATCTTTGAGTTTCTTTCCGGCTCTGAACTTTACAACATTGCAAGCTTTGATTTTAATAGGATCGCCGGTTTGAGGATTCCGTCCTTTTCGAGCTTTTCGACGGATTTTTGCAAAAGTGCCAAATCCCACTAACGTTACTTTTCCGTCCTTTTTCTTCAGGGCCTTTGTTACATTTGCCATAAAAGAGTCGAGTGCTGCCGCTGAGGCAACCTTGGAAATATTCGCATCCTTTGCCATCATTTCTACTAATTCTACTTTTGTCATGATTCTAGCCCCCCCTTTTTTGTTAATTAATAGTCAGTTAAACGACAACATTAAAAAATCCATACATGAGCAAATTTTTCATGTCAACATAAAACAGCAGTTATCAACACTTTTTTTATATTTAATACCGTTATCGGGCTGTATTATTGCATTTGGGGAGAGTAGTTCCTCAAAAACTCGCTTTAAACCGGATAAATCCCAACCCGGACAAGCCGGAAAAGTTACAAGTGAGCTAAAGTTTGAAGTGAACTAAAGTTAAGGAGTCGCCTTGCTCCGACTTTTATACAAATTGGCAGTATTCCTTAATTTTAGGCACTTTAGATCACTTTAGGCACTTCACACTTAATTGTCTAAGCAATTTTTTGCCACAAAAAACACAAAAATAATTACTAAACGCCTAAAATACGGTATCACCGTTTTCCTTAAAACAGTGCGTTAACAAACCGGACCGAATCAAATTCCTGCAGATCCTCAATTTTTTCACCGATGCCAATATATTTTAACGGAATTTCAAGGGTATTGCAGATGCTGACAACGATTCCGCCTTTGGCGGTTCCATCTAGTTTTGTAAGGGCGATTCCTGTGACGTCAAGGGCGTTATGAAACAGCTCGGCCTGTGAAAGGGCGTTTTGACCGGTTGTGGCATCAAGAACCAGAAGGATTTCATGAGGGGCTTCGGGAAGTTTCTTTGAAATGGCACGCTTTATCTTTTTAAGTTCTTCCATCAGGTTTTTTTTTGTGTGTAGCCTGCCGGCCGTATCCACAAGAACAACATCCGCACCTCTGGCCACCGCTGCTTCAATTCCGTCATATGCAACAGCGGCAGGATCTGACATCTCCTTGTGTTTTACAATTTCTACGCCTGCTCTTTGAGCCCATATGGCAAGCTGTTCTACTGCCGCCGCCCGAAATGTGTCAGCGGCGGCAATGATAACCTTTTTTCCGGAAGCCACGAATTTTGCCGCCAACTTTCCGATGGTCGTTGTTTTGCCGACGCCGTTTACGCCGATTACCATTATGACAAGAGGTTTGGTCGTAGTTTTTTGCGGGCAAGGTTTTTCCGAATTCAGTAATACAAGTATGTTTTCTTTGAGGGCCTGTTTGAGCTGATCGGCGCCGGATATTTCCGAGGATTTTTTTGAAATGCTCTGTATAAGTTCCATGGTGGTTCGGACACCCATGTCCGAGGTGATGAGAAGTTCTTCAAGTTCCTCCAGCAGTTCATCGCCAATTTTCCGATTGCCTGCAAACAACTCATTAATATCCGTTGAAAGAACTTTGTGGGTTTTTGAAAGGCCCTTTTTCAGACGGTTCATAAAACCGGTGGATTTTTCCTGGTCCTCCTGTTTTGAGAATGCAACAGACGTATCCTCTTGAGGTCTGGTTTGGGGTTGAAATGCTTCTTCGACAGGAACCGTTCCCTCCTTTTTTATATCTTTATTCTTTTTAAACCAGGTGAATGCCATAACCAAGCTTATCCTTCCGCCTTTTGTAAATTTACCGAAACAATCTTTGAAACCCCCTTTTTTTCCATAGTGATTCCGAACAGAGTGTCGGCAAACTCCATACTTCTTTTATTGTGGGTGATCATAATTATTTGAGATTTATCTCCAATGATCCGAAGCAGATCATTGAAACGAAAAACATTCGTCTCATCAAGAGCTGCGTCAATTTCGTCCATGAGACAAAAAGATGCCGGCTTAATTAAAAAGATGGAAAAGATCAATGCGATGGCTGAGAGTGCTTTTTCCCCACCGGAAAGAAGGCTCATTCTTGTTAGTTTTTTCCCTGGAGGATGAATCATGAACTCTATTCCGGTTTCAAGGGGATTGTTGGGCTCTGTCATGATGAGTTTGGCGCTTCCGCCTTCGAAAAGACGGGGGAACACCTCATTCAACTTCTCATTGACACTATGGAAGGTTTTGATAAATCGTTCCTGGCTTATCCGGTTTATTTTCTTGACAACTTTATAAAGGTCTTCGATGGCCCTTACAAGATCGTCGCGTTGTTTGTTCAGAAAGTCAAAACGGTCTTTGAGCTGCTCATACTCCTTTATGGCGCCAAGATTGACATCGTCAATAATTGCAATCTTTTTTCTGAGCTGGAAAAGTTTATCTTCCATATCATCTATGGATCTGTCCGGAGAATTTTCCATATTTTCGAATTCCGACTTAAATACCGATATGGGATTGTGATAGCTTTCTTCCAGCCGCTTGGCGATATTTTCCCGTTTAATGCGCCGCTCTGATTGTTCAAGCTCAAGCAAGCGAATTTTCTGAATAGTTTTATCCCGCAGGGTCTGTATATCCGATATGATACTGTCACTTTCTTTGAGCTTTGTGTCGATGGAGGTATAATCCTCCTCATTTTTTTCAAGTGCTTGTTCAAGGCGCTTCATTTCATCATATCTGCCGGAAAGCATCTGTTCATATTCTTCTATTTTTTGTTTACAAGTGATTCCTTTTTGTTTTTTTTGGGAAATATCCCGGGAAAGCTGATCAAGCTGTTGTATCCCATCATTCTGAAACTCTTTAAGCCGCTTTAAGGTATTATTACTGTTTTCCAGTTTGGCGCTTAACGAGGTCAGTCGAAGCTTCATATCCAGGATTTTTTGATCAAACGCTTCCATTTCAGATGAAACGGCGGCGATCTGCTCAAGTTTTTCAGAGACCGTCTCCTGAGCATTTTTAACTTGATCTTCCACGACCGCAACCGCCTTATTGTATTTGGTCATTTCTTCGTCAATATCACTCTCCTCGTCCATAAGGCGTTCTTGCTCCAGACGGACGATTTCAAGATGTCGCTGGGCGTGTTTGAGGTCTTCGGTTGCTTTGTAAAGGTCTTTTTCCGCTTCGACTTGGTGGTGCTTTGTCGTGTTCATTTGTGTTTGAAGTTTCTGAAGGTCGCTTTCAATAGCCCAAACTTGAGATTCCAATTCTTTTTGATCCTGACGGGCGGTTTCATATTCTTGATTTAATCTTTTGATCTCAAGTCCTATTTTTTTAACCTCTTGCTTTTTTGCGAGGATTCCTGACAATTTTTCTTTACTGCCGCCCACCATGATGCCCTGATGAGAAATTAAATTTCCGTTTTTGGTAACAATGGTCTGGCATACCCCATTGGTGTTGAATATATTTATGGCTTCTTCAATATCGTCGGTAACAAGCACATGCCCTAAAAGTGCTTGGGTTACCTTTTCAAATCCCTGTTTAACGGAAACATGGTTTAAAAGCCTTTTTTGAGCATTGGGGTTTCCCTTGTGGTCCCATTCCATGTCTTTGACAGATGAGACAGGAATAAAGCCCCCGCGTCCCTCACCGGTTGTTTGGAGATAGTCGATGGAGCCTATGCCGGCTTTTTGGTCTTCGACAAGAATATACTGTAATGATTCTCCAAGAACCGCTTCCACCGCAGTTTCATAAGAAGGTTTGGGTTCCACGATATCCGCCATGAGTCCTAAAATGCCATTTTTGTGATCGAGTTCTAATCCTTCCGGAGAAACGCCCTGTTTATCGGCCCTGTTTTTTTTCATTACGGCTTGAACCCCGTCTTTATACCACTCGAAATTGTCTTCCATTTTCTTTAACGCCGTATACGATGACTTGGCCTGGTTTCTCTCAAGATCAACGGTCTGAACCCGCTTCACCTGTTCTGCAAGAGATTTACTTTTTTCTTGAAGCTGCGTTTTGACCCGGGTCACTCTTTCGTTTAACTCATAGATTTCTTTTTTATATGAATCAAATTTTTCTTGGGCCGTTATTTTTTTCTTCCGGAGTTTTTCCACTTTCTGATGGGTTGAGGCTTCTTCTTCATCTATGATTTTCAGTCGTCTTTTAAGACTTTCTTTGTTGCGCGAAGCGTTTTGATAGATGTTTTTGTATTGTGCTTCCCGGGCGACCAGATCCATTAGATCCGCTTTGCATGTTTCAAGCTCTTGATTCAAAGCAGAGAGTTGATCTTTAATGTTTTGCGCGGCTGACCGTTCCTGGTGGATGGCCGCCCTTACCGTCTCTATGTTGTCATGAATGTCTATATTCTGAGTTTCAACCTGAGCCACTTCGGAGGTTAAGTTCCGGTTTTTCTCTTCAAGGTTTGTGTGAGCGGATTCAAGTTCTCCACATTCGTTGATGAGACGTTCCATCTCGTTACGAAAGTGATTTATATCATTTTCCATGCGGTCTATATGGCGCTGTATTTCGAATATGCTGGACTTTTGGTCCGAAATGTCCTGATTTTTTTCCGAACGTCGAAGCTTGATTTTTTCAACTTCCGCATCAAGGTTTTTCAACCGGGTTGTATGCTCAATGTCTGTATCCTTTAAATTGGTTAAGACCGCGTCGGTTTCATCAATATTATGGGTATAGTCATCATAGTAATGCAACGCAATGGCGATATCGAGTTCCCTGATGCGTTTTTGATGTTTTTTATACCGTTCAGCCTTTTTGGCCTGACGTTTCAGGCCGGCCATCTGCCGATTTATTTCCGCAATGATGTCTGTAAGGCGCAACAGGTTCTGATTTGTGGCCCGGATTTTACCGAGAGCTTCCTTTTTACGGCTTTTATATCGTGTAATTCCTGCTGCTTCTTCAATAAAAATTCTTCTTTCTTCGGGTCCGGAATCCGTAATTGCGCCGATATTTCCCTGTTGTATTACGGAATAGGATTTTGTCCCCATGCCGGTTCCCATAAAGATATTATGGATATCCTTAAGCCGGCATTGCTGTTTGTTGATGAAGTAAGCGCTCTCTCCGGACCGGTAAAGACGCCGGGTCAACATGATCTCGGAAAAGTCCTTGAGCTCTTCGGGAGCATTGCCGTTATCGTTCGCAAGGGTTAAGGAGACTTCTGCCATATTCAATGGAGATTTTCCGTTTGTACCTGAAAATATTACGTCTTCCATGGATTTCCCGCGGAGCTGCTTGACACTCTGTTCTCCCATAACCCATTTAATTGCATCTACGACATTGCTTTTGCCGCAACCGTTCGGGCCCACAACCGCAGAAATACCCGGAGGAAATTCAATACTGTTTTTTTCAACAAAGGATTTAAATCCATTGAGTTCCAGCCTTTTTAATTTCATGCGATTAAATCTCCTGTTGCACCTTAATTCTGCAAGCCTGGTATCTGCCGGATATACAAGTCGAGCTTGCGAATTCGACAAGTTGAAACCTTTGCAAAACACCCCCTTTTGCCCAATTCCTGCGCCTGCCCCGTGAAATGCGAAGCCTATTTCTCTGGGGTGGTTAAAATTTTCGAGTTGACTCGGGGCGTCCATGCCCCTCGCCCTTACGGGCAGCTTAAAAGCTGTCCAATTCTGCTATCCTGCAGAATTGTCCTTGGCCTTGAACCCCGGTTAAATATTAAATACAGATTTAACTGGGCAGGCAAAATTGGACATTTTTCAAAGGTCTCTCAACAAATGTTTTTTGATCTCGGTTTTATCCAGACTGTGATTAACCTTAATCAATAACAGGAATTCATCAGCTTGTAAAGGGAAAAACACAACAGGCAGTATAATTTTATCTGTATGAGTACAATATGTGGTGGAATATATTTATTTGTGATTTTGTCCTGATAACGGTTCGCGAAAAAATATTCTTTATGGAATTAATAATTGTAAACTGTTATATGTGCAAGGCAATTTTT
>Ga0307991_1001737_pt1 | contig 15092 bp, 14 predicted proteins | sample EllFjometagen131_FD_203146 | JGI IMG/M metagenome (GOLD analysis project Ga0307991, IMG submission 203146) | Marine microbial communities from Ellis Fjord, Antarctic Ocean - #131 | ecosystem: Environmental > Aquatic > Marine > Unclassified | place: Southern Ocean | collected 2014-10-08
AAAATAACTACCACAATTTATCAGGGTTATGCTCTTGACTTTCCATTTTATACACCGGAGTCACTTGCTTATCTTATGCATTCAATAAGATTGGCTGATGCAAAAGAGCTGCTGTTGAAGCATAAGTTTTTCTTAGAAAAGGAAATAAGAAAAGCTTTTTTTAATTCATTTGATGCTGATACAGGGCTGATTAAGAAAAATATTTATTTTTCCTCAATGAAGGATAATGCATTAAGGAGCTCTTCTGCTTATAATAACTCAATGATTGCAATGCTGAGCAATGACATTGATTATTTTAAGCTTTATAATCCATTTAAGGGTTATGACTTTAAGAAGATAATAAAAGATAATTTCTGGACAGGAAATTATTTTCTGGATGATCTTTCTGGTTTAGACTATGTATCTGGAGATGCAAATGTTTTTCCATACTGGACCGGATTGTTTGATTCAAAGAAAATGATTAAATTATCATTGGATGTAATACGTCAGGATGGTTTGGATAAACCTTTTCCTTTAAAATATACAAAAGAGAAGGTGGGAAAATATTTGTTATTGCATAGTATTTTAGTTCCTAATTATGAGGGCAATGCTATCTGGACAAATCTTGGACAGTGCTTTATTGATGTTGTTAAAAAGATTGATAAGGAAAAGTCAAGGGAGTATATTGGCCAGTACATTAAGAATGTTGAGAAGTATAAGAATTATCTTGAGGTCTTTAATCCTAATGGCACTCCCTATAAGACAATGTTTTATTATGCTGATGTGGCCATGCTCTGGTCTTCTAATCTCCTTGATTCAATTAAAAAGAATTAGAAATTTAATAAAGCATCTTTTTTGCAAAATTCCATAAATCTTTTAATTCATCAACAGATATATTAACAAAATCCTCATTTATATCATTGAGCAGTAATTTAATCTTTGTTACAAATTCCCTTGCATTATTTATTATAATATCAGTTTCTTTATATGTAGTAGCAATCCCATATTGCATTGTTTCCCTTGTTTTTTTTGTTTTCCACAAATAATCAATGTACTTTCCTTCTATTTTTATTGCTTCTAGCTTATCTTTCTTCTCTTTCAACTCGTTAAATCTGTTTAATAAGGATTTTTCTATTTTTTCACCAAAAAAGTATTCCAAAATAGCTACAGTTGTTGCGTGATCCTTGCTGTCTAATCCTATTTTTGACAGGACAGCCATGGCTGAATGATACATAGAGTAATAGGCAGTTATAACAACCCAATCAGAATGCCCTAACTTATTTAAATCAGTCATTACAATGAGATTATGGTCTGCTTTGTCAACATGGGATTTAACTAAATCTCTATTAGGAGTTATTATTTTTAATCCTCTTTCTAATTGGATTTCCCTCTTAAAAGCTTTGGTTATAATATCTTTAGGCTTCATTTTAAAACATTAGATTAATAAAATTCTCAAATCCTGTTAGGATTATATGATATTTAAGTATTTCCTTGATTATTGGCTTGTTTTTTTGGTTTGTTAGTTGTTTTTCCGTAATGATTAGAAGAGATACTTCTTTGCCGTATTTTGCATAGATATTTTTTACTAATTCTGCTGTATCAAAACTTTTTTTTGCTAAGATAAACAAATCTATGTCGCTTTCTTTTGTTTGGGTGTTTTTGGCATAAGAGCCAAATATAGCAGCAGATATAACTTTGTTTTTTATCTTACTTAGTATTTCATCTGTTATTAATTTTAATTCCTTGTTTTTGTTTAGAAATTCCTGTTTTTTGTTAACCTCATTTAAGCTTATTAATACTTTTGTTTTATCATTTTCTGTGTTCAATTTGCAGAGAAGAGAATGCCCTATTTTTTCTTTTAGTATTAAGTTTTCAGCTATCATTTTTGTTATGGTCCTGTTTACAAAGGAGTAGCTTTCGTTTAGCTGTATGGCTATCTGGTTTATTGTAAAGCTTCTTTTATTGACTAATAAGTTTATTATTTTTAGTTGTAATCTCATATTATCACCTTTAAGGTTAATATTATCACTTTTAGTGATAATTACTATTTAAATGTTTTGTTTTGTTCAGAAGATAATACCATACTCTGGTCTGCTAATCTTCTTGATTCAATTGAAAAATAAAAAATATTTAAATAACTGTTTATAAAACTAAACATATGTTCAAAAAATTAAACATATTCCTAGAAGAGCCGGGTAGGGAGTTTAATGTTAGGGGGGCAGCCAGAATTCTGAAGATTTCCCATGCAACAGCAAGCAAGGATTTGGAAAATTTTGTAAAACAAGGTTTGTTAAAGTTAAGAAAAGAAAGAATTTTTCATTTGTACAGGGCAAATCTGGAGAGTAATTCTTACAAAGACTTGAAAATATTTTATAACATAAAAAAATAAAAGATTCAGGACTTATTGATGCTTTAAATAAGTATTATCTTAAACCAGCAATTGTTTTGTTTGGCTCTGCTTCTAATGGAAAAGATACAGGAACAAGTGACCTTGATTTGGTTGTTATTTCTGAAAAAACAAAAGAATTTCCGAAGTTAAAGGATTTTGAACGAAAAATTAGGAGAAAGGTACAATTATTTAGGGTTAAGAATATTAAAGAGCTAAGAAACAAACACCTTATGAACAATGTGCTGAATGGCATTGTTCTGCATGGTAGATTAAAGTGGATTTAGCTGAATGCTATAAATAATTTGATTAATTGAACTTGTCTGAAATAAGGAATTTTTTAGTTTATCAAGAACAAGAAGAGTAAAGTTTTATTACACTGGTCACTGGACAACCAGCAGTAAGATTTATAAGCATATATATTTATATTCATTCAAGTCAGTAGAAAAAAAGGATAAAAATGTGTTAATGTACAGGGAGTAGAATGTATAACAGATGAAGATTGTAATTATTTAGACAAGGATGATTATTGTTATGGTGATTTAATCAAGCATGATGAAGGAAGATGCATTAATTATGAATGTACAACTGAAACCACAACAGTTCAGGATTGTAATGATTTAGATACTAATTATTGTGATAATACACTTATAAAAAATGATGATTACATATGTGAAGCAGCATCATGTATATTAAATTCAACAACAACTGTTAAGGACTGTTATGATGGACTATGGTGCAATGGACAGGAAACATGTGCAGATGCAGCTTGTGTAGCAGGAACTCCGGTTGATTGTTCAGAGTTTGATTTATCTCAGATAGAAACATGCGACAATGATCCTGATAACAATCCACTGACCTGGGATTATAGGGACTCATTCACCTCAGAATGTGTAGAAAACACTAAGGGCTGGTCCTGTACAACTGATGTTGGAACAGTAACAAGCGAATGTAGCTTCGATAACTGCGGAGCAGAATGTGATGCAACCAATGATTGTGAAATTAAGTGTGTAGGTGATGTATATTATTATAATGGAGCATGCCAGGAGGAATGTACCTGTTCTTATACAACAAAAGACTGTAATCTACAAGATGGCGATTATGATACTGAAAGCACGCAATGGATAGAAACAGGAGAATGTACAGAAAAAGAGCAAAATGAAACTGAAACAAGAGATTATATCTGCAGTGTACAAGGCTGTGATTATTCTGTAACAAGCACGCAATGGGTTGATACTGGAAATACTAGAAATAAGCAAGATGGAACAAGCTGTGATGATAGTTTATTCTGTACTGTAAATGACCAATGTACAGCAGGGGTTTGCGGAGGAGAATCAAAAGATTGCTCAGCATTTGGTGACCAGTGCAATGATGGGGTATGTAACGAAAGTACAGATGCATGTGAATCTCATCCAGCAAACGAAGGACAAGCATGTGATGATGGTTTGTTCTGTAATGTAGGGGAAACATGCCAGGTTGGAGTTTGTACTGGTGGAAGTGAAAAAGATTGCTCAGCTAATAATATCTTAGAAATAGAAACCTGTGAAAATAATCCGGATGTTAATCCATTTACATGGGATTACAGGGGAGTCTTCACAAGCCTATGTGAAGAAGAAGTTGAAGGATACCACTGTACCACTGGAGATGAAACAATAACTCACGAATGTGATGTTGCACAATGTGGAGCAGAATGTGATGCAACTAATGCATGTGCAGACACGGATTGTGACAATCTGGATGGTTGTGTAGGAAATGATTATTATAATTATGATGATGTTCCAAATAACTGCTTATGTGGTTGTACTTGTACAAATAATCAATGTGAAGCACCAATTGAAATATCTTATAATGATACAAGATGTGTGGAATGTGATGCTTCAGAAGAATCAAGGGCATGCATAAATGGAACCCATGCTGAAGTAGAATACAAATGGAACTATGATACCTGCGGTGATTCATACAATGAAACAGTTGAAGATGAGACTTGTGTTTGCGATTATACAGAATGGCAATATGATGAATGTGTTTCTGAGGGTTATCTAAGGCAGACAAGAACAGAAACAACAGGAAATGAATACTGCACAGGGGAATTAGAAAGAACAATAGAATACGCCTGTTGCACATGCAAATACACAGAATGGCAGGACATAGAATGCATTTCAGATGGTTATATGCAGCAGATTAGGTATGAAACAAGTGACTTTGACTATTGTGAAGATGAACAATCTCAGGAAGTAAAAAATGAAGTATGTGATTGTGAACCAGAAGAAACAGGAAGAATCTGCATTGATGATGGACATGCAGAAGTAACTTATGATTGGAATTATGGTTACTGCGGACAGGAATACAACGAGACTGTTCAGGATGCAGAATGTTCATGCGAATACACTTGCTGGGAAGATGATGAATGTGTTTCAGAGGGATACATGAAACAAACAAGAACTGAGCTTTCTGGTTATGAATACTGTGAAGAACCTTTGGAACAGGAAATACCAAATGAAACATGCAACTGTGAAGCAGAAATATCAAGGGAATGTGTTGCTAATGTAACTGCCCTAATTAATTATTCATGGAACTATCCATACTGCGGACCAGATTCAGAATATGTTTATGATGAATCATGCTTAATATGCATACCAAACTGGATATGCACTCAATATTCAGAATGCAATTCAGAAAACTATCAATACTGCACACAAATACAAGACACAAACAATTGTTTAGAATGCTACGAAGGGGATTATTCAGAATTCACCAAGGAATGTGATTATTGCGGAATAAACGGACCAACAATAATCACAGATAATGAAATATCTGTTTATGAGGGTGACTTAGTAGAAATAGAATTTGAAATAACAGACCCAGACAGTACGCAATTTACTTACAGCATCTCATCTCCTGTAGGCAATGACAAAAAATGGCAAACTAAACAAGGAGATAAAGGAGAATACAATGTTTTTATAACTGTTTCAGACGGAATATGCACAACAGAAAAAACAGTAAAAATTATAGTAAAAGGAAAGACACAGCAGTCCTTAATAATAAAAAGAACCAATTACAAAGAATTCATAAAACCTGGCGAAACACAGGAATTATTTGTAACCCTGGAAAACACAGGAAACACAAACTTTGAAGACCTAAAGATAACAGCTTTCATGGACACCTTAGGAATATGGAAAAAGACAAGGCAGTTTGACCTTAAAAAGGGAGAAACAACCAGGCTAATAGAATTCTATATACCTTACTATGCGCCAAAGGGAAGGCATTACATAAGAATAGTAGTAAGCAATGACAATATCAGAAGAGTCATCTACAGGGACTTTGATGTAATTTAAAGCTTTTTAAGTAAAAAACGAAACATTTAAATATAACCTTTATTATGGTTATTATAACCTTAATTGAGGTTATTTAAAATGAGATTACTAAGATTTTTGAATTCAAGCAAGAACGCAAGGAAAATATTTGGCAAAAGGGAATTAAAGATAATTGAAAAGCAATTGCTAGGTGTAAACCTAACACAGTCAGAAAAGAACAGGCTTTCAAGAGATATAAGGCAGAAGCTTGAATTTATTAAAGAAGCAGCAAGATTCTCTGAAGAGTTTAAGCTTAAGAAAGGATATGAAATAAAAAAGATGATTGAAGAAGCAAAAGAAGTTATTCTAAAGGACATTTTATTCAAAAAAATTAAAGAAGTCTTATTATTTGGTTCTTTTGTTGAGAACAAATTTACCTTCAAGTCTGATATAGACATAGCAGTAAAATTTGATAAAATAACTATAAAAGAATCAGCCCTCTTCAGAAAAAGGATTTTAGGCAAGGTTAACCAAAAAGTAGATATACAGGTTTACAATCACTTGCCTAGTAAGATTAAAAAAGAAATAAATAACAAGGGAAAAATAATATACAAAAATGAGAATAAATGATAAAATAAGAGAAATTGAGAATTGCCTCTCTGAACTAGAGGAAATTATGCCTAAAAATTTTTATGAGTATAAAACTGATCTGAAAACAAAGGCAGCCTGTGAAAGATATTTTGAGAAAATTATAGAAGCAGTGATTGATTTGGCTTTTTTAATAATTAAGGATAAGGGATATAAGATTCCTGAGGAAGATAAAGAAGCCTTTGATATTCTTGCTAATGAAAAGATAATTCCACAAGAATTATCTATAAGACTTAAAGAAGCAAAAGGGATGAGGAATATAATTGCCCATGAGTATGGAAAAATTGATGATGAATTAATCTTTCACTCAATTACAGAAGAGTTAAAATTAGATGTAAGTGAGTTAATTAAATCCCTTAAGAAGCAATGACAAAATAAACTAAAATTGTGTTCTTAGCTTTCTCTTGATTTCTTCCTTTAGTTTTTTAATATAAAGATTAAATTGAAGTCCTACTTCTTTCCAATCCTCAGAACTTATGGGTGTGCCATAATAATTAATTCCATTCCTTTTTGTTCTTACTTTTTCAAAAAAATCCCAGTTGAACTCAAGTTCTGGATGTTTTTCACAAAGATATGCAAATAAACATTGGTGGTTATCAATCTTTATCTTCTCAAATCTTAAATAAGACTCATTTAACTCATGCAGTGCATCATAATATAATTTATAAACGCTACTCCATTGATTGCTTTGTCTTAAAAGATTTTTCTTGATAAAATTTGCTGATTCAATACCCCCTTCTGCAATTTTAAGGGTAGCTTTTATCTTTTCAATATCAGTTTCTTCTGTTACAATAAATTTCCCTTCTTTTTTACACTTCAAAAATGCTTCTTTCTGATTTAGGTATTCAGGCATTTATACCAACTCTCACAAAGTCCATATCTCCTTTAATAAGGTCACCCTTGATAATATTTTTAATTAACCCTCCTCCAAGCTTAGATAAGTCTTTTTTATTTTGACAGATAAACAATTGAATATCCCTATGTAGTTTTAATTCGTAATCTACTATTTTAAGTCCTTTAGGATCACCATAAATAAAAACATCAATATCACTGTTCTCATACCAATCCGAACGCGAAAAACTTCCGAAAAGAATTATTGTTTTAGCTTTTTCTAAAGATCCCAAATGGTTTAAAAAACCACTTTCATATAATTTAGTTAATCCGAATATTCTTTTTCTATTTTTATATTTGGGAAGATCATAACTACTTATATAGTAAGGCATTTTACCTTTTTTCTTTTTTCTTTTGATTAATCCTTCTTTAATAAACTGTTTAAGCCATCTGTCTGCCTTACTTCTAGCAATTTTTGCTCCATTAACTATTTCTTCAAAATGCCATTCTCTAGTTGGACTTTCAAAAAATAATTCCATAACTTTTTCTTCTTTACTTTGCATAATAGTACCGATAATAGGAACTAATTTATAAACTTTTCTATATTTACTGCCCAGATTAAATTACTCTTGTTTTCTTTAGAATCTTATTAACAGTTGGCTCTATTAATTCAAGATTTATGTTTTGGTATGCTTTAGAAATTCTCAGATTTAATTCAGCCCTGACTTTTTTAATAATCTTATCTTTGATATCCTTAACCTCTTTACCATGAAAAGAAGTGTTTTTTGGATTAATTTTTTTTCTATAGCTTTTTGCAATATCCAGACTTATTGAGAATTCCTTATCATAATGCTTTCTTAAATTATCTTCATCAATTGCTTTCTCAAGAATCATATGAACTGCTGAATTTGAAATATTCCCTACAAATAAATCTATTAGCTTATTTCTGTTTTGGCTCATCCCTAATACCCTTCAATATTCTATTCTGGGCATTATTATAAACATTATTGTATTTTTTTAGAAAATCTTTCGTTAATAGCAAATTATTTTTCAATTTATGAACTGTTTTATTGCCAAAAAAATTATTAATAGCCAAATCTATTTTATCTTTGGTTATCTCTTTTTTACTGATAAACTGGTTAATAGCAATAAGGTTCCTTGTCATTTCATATTTTTCATCTCCTGTTAGAAAATTAAAATTATTTATCAATAGTTTGCTTTTCAAAAGATGCAAATCCATTGATTTATAATTTATTTTGGGCTTTACCCTATATATAAACCTCTTTTTTGCAACACATTTGCTTAACATAAGCACGTATAATGGATCTGTAGACAGGCCTTTGATTAGCGCTTTATTGCTTATCAAAATCAAATGGAATTCTGGACCTATCCTGCTTTCCAGTAAATCTACTAATTGCTTTGTATCTATCTTTTCTTCACTCACTAATATAACATCTATATCATTAAACCTAAATCCTTCTTCCAGAAAAGAGCCTGTTATTATAATGTTATCACACTTAATCATCTCATTTAAGTTTTTGAAGATTTCCTTAATTATCTTTGTTTTTATTGGCTCCAGATGCCTAATATTATAGAAAAAGGGCTTAATCTCCTCCTCCACTTTTTCTAATGGTCTTATGGCAACATAGCTGCCTACAGTAAAATCAACTCTTCTCTTTGGGATGTATATCTGGTCCATTCTTGTCCCCTTACTAATCCTGCTTATCAGTTCAACCATATTACGTAAAAATACGTAATTATATTTAAGCTTTTTGTTTTTCTACTGAATAACCAAAAATTAGCAACATTTATAAATAATTTAACATAATAAAAATAAAATGATAAACAAAATCAAGAAAGAGAAATTAGACAGGATTTATGAAAAAGGAATAGACCCTTACCCAAGCATATTTAATGTTGATTCAGACAGCAAGGAAATAAAAACAAAATTCAAAGACCTTGAAAAAGGAGAACACACAAAGGAAAAGTTTTCTATTGCAGGAAGAATAATGCAGAACAGGCCGATGGGAAAGATCTGCTTCATGAACCTGTTGGACAAACAGGGAAAAATACAGTTATACTTCAGGCAGGATGATATTGGAAAAGATGAATACAAAAAATTAAAGCTTTTAGACATAGGAGATATAATTGGAGTCAAAGGAACTATATTTAACACAAAAACCGGAGAAATAACCATTCATGTTGATTCATTCCAAATTCTAACAAAAAGCCTTGCACAATTGCCGGAAAAATGGCACGGATTAAAAGACCAGGAATTAAGATACAGAAAAAGATATATTGACTTAATCTCAAACAGGGAGGTTTTTGACTTCTTCATAACAAGAGCAAAATTCATAACCAATTTAAGGAAATTCCTTGATGAAAACAAATTTTTAGAAGTTGAAACACCTGTTTTAGAACAAGTTCCTGGCGGAGCTGATGCAAAACCATTCATAACACACCACAACACTCTTGATATGGACATGTATCTGAGAATATCATTAGAGCTTCACTTAAAGAGGCTTATAGTCGGAGGCTATGACAGGGTTTATGAAATCGGAAAGGTTTTCAGGAACGAGGGCTTATCTACACAGCATCTGCAGGAGTTTACATCACTTGAATTTTATGCAGCTTACATGGATTATAATGAGCTGATGGATTTCACTGAAAAATTCCTGCAAGCAGTGATAAAACAGACATTTAACACTCTTAAAATTAATTACAATAATAAAATAATTGATTTCAGCAATAAATGGAAAAAAATAGACTACACAGAGATAATGAAAAAGGAAACAGGAATTGACCTGAACAAAGAAGGCACAAAGGAAAATCTAATCAAGGCAATAAAAGAAAAGAAGTTAAAAGTAGACCTTGACAAAAATCTTGGCCGCGGCCGCATAATGGACCAGCTTTACAAGCAGTATGTAAGGCCAAAATTAATCCAGCCCTGCTTTTTAATAAACCATCCAATTGATATTTCTCCTCTTGCAAAAAAGCACAAAGACAACCAAAACCTTACCCAAAGATTTCAGCTATTGGTTGCAGGCTCAGAGATTGTAAATGCTTTCACAGAGTTAAATGACCCAATTGACCAGAAAGAAAGGTTTGAAGAGCAGATGAAGCTAAGGGCTGCAGGAGATGATGAGGCTCAGATGATGGACCAGGACTTTATTGAAGCCCTGGAAATAGGAATGCCACCAACAGCTGGCTTTGGTTTGGGCATTGATAGACTGTTGGCCATACTTACAGACCTGCCAACTGTGAGGGAAGTTGTCTTATTCCCAATGATGAAGCCTGAAGAAAAAGATAATTAGCTGTTTTATTTCTAATCTTAGTATGTTATAGATAGATAATTACTATAAAGTAATTAAAATAGAAAGATTTAAATATTATGAAATGAGATTATCTATTAAATGGACATAGAATATGTTTTTAAAGGACTTCCAGAATATTCAGAGATTTTTAATAAAAAATTTTCTGAATTAGATATTTCCAGTTTAACTGGAATAGTTAAATCTATTTTATATGGATCGCAGAGTAATAATACTGAAAATGTTAATTCTTTTTTGGAGAGGGAAATTAAAAAAAATTTTTTAAATGCATTTCTATTACAATATTTGGTCTGCAAAGAAAAGGAGAATAATCTTGTTGAGACAGTTAAAGAAGCAGTTAAGGAGAAGATTAATGATTTTTATCCCCAAGTATTGCTAAAAGGAAAAAGAAGAGGTAAGAATTATTCTTTAGATGGAAGAATCAGCTTGGGTCCAAAGAAAAAAGATTTTGAATATCTTATAAACCATCCGAGTTGTGTTTATGATGTTTTAGAGAATGGCAATTATAAATTCAGTGATAAAATGATAGTTATACATAAACCTTCTTTTGATGAGAAACAAGACATAATTTCAGTTGAAAAATGTTATGTTGATCCTTCTTCTATAAATTATATATATAAAATAGAAGATAATCATATGCTTTGTTTTAAATCTGAAACATCTTTAGACGGAAAAACAAACTTTGTCAAATTACAGAAGGATTATTATACACTTAATAATAAATAAGAAAAAATCTAGAAAATTATTTCTCCTTAAGCTTTGCATGTGCTGCTGCTAATCTTGCAATTGGAACCCTGTATGGTGAGCAACTTACATAGGTCATCCCTATTTTATGGCAGAACTCAACAGAGTTTGGCTCACCGCCGTGCTCTCCGCAAATGCCTATCTTAAGGTCATTTCTTACACTCCTTCCTTTCTCAACACCCATTTTAACCAGGCTTCCAACTCCTTCCTGGTCCAAAACCTGAAAAGGGTCTTTCTCAAGAATTCCTTTCTCAACATACTCTGGAGTGAATTTTCCAACATCATCCCTGCTGAAGCCAAAAGTCATTTGTGTTAAATCATTTGTTCCAAAAGAGAAAAACTCTGCTTCTTTGGCTATCTGGTCAGCTATTATGCATGCACGAGGTATCTCTATCATTGTGCCAATCTTATAATCTAACTTAACACCATGGTTTTTGATAATCTCATCAGCCTTGTTTTTTGTAAGCTTTTTTAATATTGTAAACTCCTTTAATGCTCCAACTAATGGAATCATTACTTCTGGTATTACTTTTACACCCTGCTTTACAAGCTCACAAGCTGCCTCAAATATTGCCTTTACCTGCATCTCTGCTATCTCTGGGTATGTGATAGCTAATCTGCATCCGCGATGCCCAAGCATTGGATTCATCTCATGCAGTGCTATTATTTTTTCTTCTATTTTTTCCTCTGTAACATTCATCTCTTCTGCAAGTTCTTTTATGTCTTCCTTAGCTTGAGGTAAAAATTCATGCAATGGAGGATCTAATAACCTTATTGTAACTGGCATTCCATTCATTGCTTTAAAGATTCCAACAAAGTCTGATTTCTGCATTGGCAAAAGTTTATCCAATGCTTTTTTTCTTCCCACAATGTCTTCTGCCAAAATCATTTCCCTGACAGCTTTTATCCTGTCCTCCTGGAAGAACATATGCTCTGTCCTGCAAAGCCCTATGCCTTCAGCTCCAAACTCAACAGCTTTTTCAGCATCATGAGGTGTGTCAGCATTTGTTCTTACACCCATTGTTCTGTATGAGTCAGCCCATTGCATCAATGTTTTGAATTCTCCTTTTAATTCTGGATCAATCAAATCAACCTTGCCCAAAATAACCTCTCCTGTGTTGCCATTTAAGGTTATTATATCCCCTTCCTTAATAACAGCATCATTAATCTTAAACTCTTTTGTTTTTTCATTTATTCTTATTTTTTCACATCCAGCAACACAGCATTTTCCCATACCCCTTGCTACAACAGCTGCATGAGATGTCATTCCTCCGCGTGCAGTTAAAATGCCCTGTGCAGCAGCCATTCCCCCAATATCTTCTGGGCTTGTTTCATTTCTTACAAGAATTACTTTTTCACCCTCCTCATTAAGGTCATGAGCTTTTTTTGCATCAAAAACAACAGAGCCAACAGCTGCTCCTGGAGAAGCTGGAAGCCCTTTTGCAATAACCTCAAGCTCAGCTTTTGGGTTAATTGTTTTATGTAAAAGTTGATCAAGCTGGTTTGGCTCGACTCTTAATACTGCTTCTTGTTTTGTTATCAAACCCTCATCAACCATATCAACTGCTGCCTTTACAGCTGCATGGGCTGTTCTCTTTCCTGTTCTTGTCTGCAATAAAAATAATTTTTCTTTTTCTATTGTAAACTCAATGTCCTGCATGTCTTTGTAATGCAGTTCTAGCTTTTTATATACCTCAACAAGCTGCTTATAAACAGAAGGCATATCTTTTTTTAGTTCTTCAATTTCTTTTGGTGTTCTTATTCCTGCAACAACATCCTCTCCCTGTGCATTCATTAAGTATTCTCCAAAAAACTTTTTCTCTCCAGTGCTTGGATTTCTGGTAAAGGCAACGCCTGTTCCGGAATCATTTCCCATGTTTCCATAAACCATGGATTGCACATTTACTGCTGTTCCAATGTCATCTGGAATGTCATTAAGCTTTCTATACACTATTGCTCTCTCATTATTCCATGAGTCAAAAACAGCATTTATTGCCATATTTAGCTGTATGTCTGGCTTTTCCGGAAAATCATCATTTGTTACTTCTTTGACCTTTGCCTTGTAAAGCTCAACTATTTTCAGCAATGCATTAACATCAAGCTCTGTGTCAAGTTCAACATTGTTTTCTTGTTTTACTTCTTCTAATATCTTCTCAAAGTTTTCACTGGATATTCCAAGCACAACATTCCCAAACATCTGTATAAACCTTCGATAAGAATCCAATACAAATCTCTCATTTTTTGTAAGTTCGATAAGCCCCTGCACTGTATCTGGATTCAAGCCAAGGTTAAGGATGGTATCCATCATTCCCGGCATTGAAACAGCTGCCCCGGAACGAACAGAAACAAGCAATGGATTTTTCTTGTCTCCAAACTTTTTTCCTGTTTTTTCCTCAAGCTTATTCATGTTAGCTTCTATCTCAACATCCAAATCTTCTGGATATTTTTTGTTGTTTTCAGAATATAAGTTGCAGACTTCTGTTGTGATTGTAAAGCCCTGCGGAACAGGTATTCCTATTTTTGTCATTTCACTTAGGCCAGCTCCTTTGCCACCCAAAAGAGTTTTCATCTCTTTTCCGCCTTCTCCAAAAAAATATACATACTTTTTTTCATTCATTTCAATTACCTCTCATAAAAGGAGTTTTAAATTGGTTTATAAATTTAGCTAAAGTAAAGTATATAGATTAGAATTAAATTTCTTTTTTAAGAAGTTCAACTATCTTTTTTCCGTCGGCCTTTCCTCTTAGCCTGGCCATTGCCTGGCCCATCAAAGCATTAAAGGGAGCACCTTTGTTCTTTGCAATTATCTCTTTAAGAATTTTCTTTATTTCTCCTTCACTCATTAAGAAATACTTTTTATAGTCCACCTTTTTTCCCTGGGCTTTCTCAACCAAAATCTCAAAAACAGCCTCTTTTGATATATTTCCTTTGTTAAGATAATCAAGAATCTCTTCTATGTGCTTGCTTACATCTATTTCTTTTTTGTATCTCTTCTTTATTTCTTTCTCTGAATTAATTAAAGTGTCTGCAATAAATAATGGCTTTATGTTTTTGTATTTTTTTGCAAGTTTCATGAAAAATTCTGTTTTGTCTGGTTTCTTAATTACCATATCAGCAGTTAATGTTTTTGAAGTAGTTTTTGATATATATGAATTTGAAAGTATCTGAGCCATTTCCTTGTTTAATTTGAAATCTTTTTCAAGCCTTTCTGACTTGTCTGTTATCAATTCTGGGATCTTTATTTTGCTTATATCTGGTCTAATAGTCCTAATATCAGTCTCAGGATACATCCTTGCAGATCCGGGCATTGGTCTCATAAAAGTTGTTGTTAAATCCTTATTGGCTTTTCTTACTTCTTTTTTTGGATTTTCTCCTTTTTCTATTAATTTAAGATGCCTTTTTACCTCATTCTCAATAATCTTGGGCATATTTTTTAAGTCCTGAAATCCCTTTATTTCAACTCTTGATTTTCCTTTAATAGAAAGATTAACATCCTGCCTTATTGTTCCAAGGCCTCTTTTTACCTTGTTTGTTGACCTTAACATCATCCCTAGCTTTTTTGCAGTTTCCTTGCAGTGCTCTGGACTTTTTATATCAGGAGCAGTTGCAATCTCAACCAATGGAATTCCTAATCTTGAGAGATTATATGTATCTTCGTTTTCAGTTCTTTTTACAATCTTTGCAGCCTCTTCTTCAAGGCAAATACTATCAACCCTTACTTTTCCCTTTGATGTTTCAACAAAACCGTCTGTTGCAATCAAGGCAGTCCTTTGAAAACCGGAAGTGTTTGAGCCGTCAACAACTGTTTTTCTCATAAAGCAGATTTTGTCAACTACTTTTGCGTTAAGCATTAATGCAACCTGCAAGGTTATTTCCAGT
>Ga0307991_1001738_pt1 | contig 15089 bp, 14 predicted proteins | sample EllFjometagen131_FD_203146 | JGI IMG/M metagenome (GOLD analysis project Ga0307991, IMG submission 203146) | Marine microbial communities from Ellis Fjord, Antarctic Ocean - #131 | ecosystem: Environmental > Aquatic > Marine > Unclassified | place: Southern Ocean | collected 2014-10-08
TGCGGTAAGCCCTTTTCATCTATCGTTGCAAGCAATCCTACCTTGCCATCCGGCTCAAAATAGGGCAAATCACTCTCAAGAAATCTATCAGACAACTTCATCATGGTTAGTATCTCCTTTTTCATTCTGTACCATCCCCGTCCAACGAATCCGGTCAGCGGGGAATCCTGTCGAGATTATGGTCTCAATCAGCGATTCCATCTCCTCTCTACGCATCAATCCTTTTCCTTTTAGTGCCCAGGGCATTCCCAAGCGGTGATAATTGTCAGCACACAGATCATTAAAGGCACAGAGTTCCCATCGCTCAACGGCATTTTCACCAAACTCATGCAGAATCTCAGCTGCTTTTCGGGCAAGTCCGGTGATGTTCTCTTTTTTATCGGTATATCCGGGGATAATGGGTGTTCTTAACCATATTCTCTTTTTCATTGCTGCGACTCTGCGTAAATTTTCAAAAATTGTGGAAAAATTACCGCCAACTACTTTGCGGTGCTCTTCCTGATCACATATTTTCAGATCAAATAAGATAATATCGGCAAATTCAGCCGCTTTTTCCAGATCTTCCCGGCTGCACACTCCGCAAGTATCAAGAGCGGTAGACACATCAGCCGCTTTTACCAGAGAGACTTGTAGCGATCATATCAATAACCGTATCAACCAGTTTTTCCGGTGATTTCCTGTGCAGCCGAACATTGGGTTTTGGTTCCAGAATTGGGGACATCTCATCAATTACTTCCAGAAAAATATAGGTAAGTTCATTGGTGCAGTCTGATCCGCCTTTTCCCATCCCGGCGAGGGAGAAGAGCTGACCAAATCCGGCAGTTATCCCCTGATTCCCAACGCGGATCATTGAGTCGTAAGCGGTGTTTGCATGGATCCAGAAACACTTCAGAATATCTTTGGCAAACTCCCTGCTCATTCCTTCTTTTTTAGAGGTTTCCCAATAGGGGAGAAGGAACTGATCTATTCTACCGAACGAAACTCCCGGCCCCGGGTAGTTTTCATCACTCATCACCAGCATATGGGTGATCCATAAAGACTGAACAGCCTCCCAAAAGTTTTCCGCTCCTTCCCAGGGAACCCTTTTCAAATTATTAACCATAGTCTGCAGTTCGGCTTTTCGTTTAGGATCTTTCTCTTTCACTGCCAGATGTTCTGCTGCACCGGCATAGGCTTCAGCCAGTTTCTGCGGGATTTCACAGGCTGTCATCATTGCCTTTAGCTGAGCTCCCCTTTTACCTGCTTTTTGTGTTGTATCAAGCTCATTATATCTATCCTGAATAGAGGCATAGCGTTTTTGAAAGCCGTTACGTACTATTAAGGCATAATCGGGTATCAAATGCCCGCTTGTGGGACCGCAGTTACCGAATCCATGATAATGGAAATCAAATATTGCCTTTCGCGCCCCTTTTTTGCCTAAAACAAGTGCATCGTGTGCCTTTTGTTCCGATTTTGTCAGGCAGGCTGAGGTATGCAGGTTAAACCGCCCACCTGCTATAAGGTCTCCGGGTAGGATCTCTTGAGGCAGATGTTCAGTCAGGACACTTTTATTGAAGAGTGCCCGGCGTTCCACAATAGAGAGATTCCAGAAATTTTCCGGGATAGGAATGGTTTGTGCTGTCTGCCGGTAGGATGATCTGAAAGTTTGAAAAAACGCATAGGTTTCAGGTACGATATAGTAATTTAGTTCATTATACTGCACATCCCAGGGCGTGCCGGTGGAAAAAGAGAGGCTGTCATTCTGCCAGGCTCTCTCTACTCCTTTAAAATAATAGTCTCTCAACCAGGCTATTCGGGGGGAGAGGTTGTTTGTTTGTTTTACCTGTTTATGTAATGTGCCTATTTCACTCTTCATGATATTTCGCTCCTTTCTCAAGAACCTGGTTTGATTCCTATATATTCCCGAACCTGTTGAGATCCGTATTCCAGCATTTCACACAGGGCTTCAATTGCTGCATCTGCATCACCCGAGTCTATTGCCAGTAAGAGTGCATCGTACTGGGTAAGCGTTTTATTCAGAGTCTTTTTATGACTGAAAAAAGCCTTTGTATAGAACTGATGAACAGTTTTACTGGTTCGGAACAGAGATTCAAAAATTATATTTCCCGATCCCTCAACAATAGTATTATGAAAGGCGTAGTCAAGTTCCATGATTATTTCAATCTGTTCAGGATCAGTCTTTCTGATTTTTTTAGTGATTTCCCTGAGCTTGTTCAGAATGATGCTTCGGTTTTTGCTGGTAACAATAGTATTGACGGCTGCGGTCTCCATTAACTCCCGTACCTGCATAAGAGAGCTGAAGACTTCAGGATTTAACGCTTCATGATTTTCCATCAGATAAATCAGCAGGTCAAAAGATGCCTCTTTGGGATAGTTGCAGACATAGGTTCCACTTTGCGGTTCTGTTTTCAGTAAACCGAGTGTCTCCAGTCGTGTTATGGTCTCACGCATGCGGTTCCTGCTGGCATTATAGGATTCAGCAAGGATTCGTTCGGCTGGAAGCCGGTCTCCCGGTTGATACTCCCCATGGAGTATTGCCTGTTCGAGTTGAAAGGAGAGCGTGTCAGTTTTTCGCATGCGAATCTTCTTTTCTTTTTGTTTGCAGTAATTGGTGCTACCAATTATTATAGTACACCCGATAGTGGTATATGTACAGAATAATAAAGGTGAATGGGACAATTTCAAAAATCAAAGATTTTAGCTTGATAATTTTGGAAGATCTTCACATACTAGAGTTTACTCAAAATTGAACTGCTCTTTTGTTTGCATCTGTAATGTAACAAGTGAGCTGAACTGTATGCTGCTGAAGGAGAAGTTATAATGGGGATGTTGGGAATTCTTTTCTTTTTAATTGCTATTGGCGGAAGCATTTTCTGGATATGGGCAATTATTGACTGTGTAACCAAAGAGCCTTCTGAGGGGAATGATAAAATTATCTGGTTCCTCCTGATCTTATTTACTACTATTATTGGTGCTTTGATTTACTATCTCATACGAAGACCGGAACGTATGAGAACATACGGAAGATGAGCAGGAATTTTCAACAAGTCTGGAAATATCATGCTATTCTACGGGAGCTTCACTCAACACCAGGATATCAACTATCCCAATATCATCCAAAGCAAGTGTATAAGCAGGCAGATCGGCATAGTTAAGCCAGCGGAGCATCAACCTATATAGCCCGGCCTCACTCTTTTCAATAATCGGGAAAAATCCGGCATCCATCAATAATCCATACTGATCCAGTACTCGTTCAGCAGAGGAGAATGAACCGAGCTGCAGCTTTACCCATCCGGTATCTCCGGGGCGATCGTAGGCAGATTCGGGAATTTCCGGGACAAATACCAGCTCGAGTGTTACCTGTGCCAGCCCCTGGTTCACCATATCCAGCAGTTCTGCAGCTCTACGTGAGAGATCGATTATCCTCTCACCCATATAGGGACCGCGGTCATTAATCCGTACATCAAGCGTCAGCCCGTTATCAAGATTGGTTACCCTGACAATTGTGCCGAACGCAAGCTCTTTGTGTGCTGCAGATACTTCTGAAGCATCGTATACCTCACCATTTGCCGTTATCTTCCCGTCAAATTCACCGGCATACCAGGATGCAATGCCCTTCTGATATAGGATGAGTTCAGCAGCCGCAATCTGATCAGGTTCTACTACGGGGGGGTCCGGAGCTGTAGGATCGGCAAAAACCGTCGTGGAAATGAGGGGTAAGAGTAACAGAACGAGTAAAAGGGTGATGAATGCTTTGTGATCTCTTTGCATGCTTTATACTACTCGCAAATTTCCGGCTAATCAATTAAAAATGGAGAGTTGGATAGTAGTAGGTGACAGTCTTGCAATAAATCGATATAGTTTTGGCATGGAAAGAACAAAACCTTTTACCTATGCATTAGTAAAACCCTCAGGGCCGGACTGCAATATGGCCTGTACATACTGCTACTACTATAAGAAGCAGAAGTATTTTGATAAAGATAAAGCTCCGGTAATTCACAGAATGAGCGATGAAGTTCTGGAGACTATGATTAGGAAGAGTCTCTCCGGACAGGTCAATGAATTCGGATTCGGCTGGCAGGGCGGGGAACCGACCCTTATGGGGCTCGATTTCTATAAGAAAGCGATTGCCTATCAGCAGCAATATGGGAAAGGGGAATCGGTCAGCAACAGTATCCAGACAAATGGAATCCTTATCACAGAGGAGTGGGCTGATTTTTTTATTAAGTACAATTTTCTCGTAGGGCTCTCTATCGATGGGCCGGAGCATGTCCATGATCATTACCGGTTTATGGCCGGAGGACAGGGATCCCACGCAAAAGTGGAAAAAACTGCCCGTATGCTGCTTGAAAAAAAAGTTCAGGTGAATGCCTTAACTGTTATAAATGATTATTCAGCACAGTATCCTGAGGAGATCTACAACTACCTTAAAGGACTCGGGTTTGACTATCTTCAATTCATACCTTGTGTGGAGACTAACCCGGACAATCCGCGGGAATCTGCTCCCTTTTCTTTATCGGCAGAGGCCTATGGCAATTTTCTCTGTAAGATTTTCGATCTCTGGGAGGCTGATTTTGTTGATGGATATGCCACGATATCGGTACGCCTCTTTGATACATTCTCTCATATCTATATGGGTATGAACCCTCCTGAGTGCTCTGCCCAGAGAACTTGCGGGAATTATCTGGTTGTCGAGCATACTGGTGACATTTACTCGTGCGATTTCTTTGTGGAAGATGCCTGGCATCTCGGTAATTTGATGAAAGATGATCCAGAGGATCTGCTGAACTCACGTCGGCAGCGGTTGTTTGGTAATATGAAAGCTAATTTGGCTCCAAAGTGTCTAAAGTGTGAATGGCTGGCATTCTGTCATGGTGGATGTATTAAAGATCGTATCCGTGATCCCCAGGATAAGCGTTTCAACCACTTCTGTGAGTCATATAAGATCTTTTTTCCCTATGCAAACGAACGTTTCCAAAAACTAATGCAGGGTTTTCGTGATCGTCAGACGCGGGAAAGACAGTAAAACCAGATGTACGGGCAGAAGCAGTAATATTATTTTGCGTCAGCCTTTAAACGTTCAGCTTCCTGAACGGCAATTCCAGCTTTCAATTCCTCAAACCGTTCCAGAATTGGTAGATGCTGGGTACAGGCTCTCTCACATTTTCGGCAACTGGTGCAGCGTTCCAATGCTTTCATATCGGTAGCCCAATGCCATTTCAGGCGTTCTTCGATCTTCTCACCGTTTTTCAAACGAAAGTGGTTATGCGTCTCCATAAGTGCCCATACCGGAATATCTTCCGGGCAGACATCGCAATATTTGCAGGATGTGCAGAAACTATTGAATTCAGCCGCCACCAGAGATTCTATCCGGGAAGTATCATCTTTTGTATAGGGAACTAAGCTGTTGACTGCATCAATTGCGGTATCAACATCATTATCATTTCTAAATCCGACAAGTGAGACAGCTATTCTCTGATCACTGAGAAGGTAGTGCAGGGCTGCTTCAAGCATATTCTGTTCGGGATGTGCTTTGAGAAAGTTAAATGCATCTTCATTTCCCGGAATCAATCCTCCGCCAAGGGGGTTCATTACTACCACTCCCATACCGTTCTCAACGGCAGCGTTAATGCCATCCTGACGGAATGGTGAATTGATGACTGAATAACCCAGAGTAACTCCCTCAAAGTAGCCCTCTTCGATTACCTTACGGATGTCGGTTCCTTGCAAGTGTGTGGAAAAAGCAGCATGTTTAATCAGACCTTCTTCTTTAGCTTTCATGATCTCAGCCACGGCACCACGTTTTTTACGCCCTTCCCAATCTTTCATGGTAAGGATATACCAACAATGATAGTAATCGATGGCATCTACATTCAGGCGTTTCAGAGATTGTTCCAGCTGTTTACGTACATCAGATCCATCAGGACGACTTGATTTCGTGGAGACAGTGAATGGGTTGCCGGTCTTCTGCATCTCTTTTATGGCGGTACCGGTAATTATCTCGGATTGATCCTGACAGTAGCCTGGGGCGGTATCAAAGTAGGTGATACCTTTCTCAAATGCCCGATAAACGGTTGCTGCGGATTTATCTGTATCCATCGGATCTTCAAAACGCATGCCCCCGAATCCTATTGCTGCTGTCTTTGTACCGGTTTTGCCATAATTCCTGTATTCCATCAAGTGATCTCCTGTGAATCTGTCGTTCAGTATTATCGATGAGTATAGCTGATTTTAAGCATTTTTGCAAATGCAGCTTCTTTCCGGGGAAACAGATAACGGCATTCTCTTTCGCCGTTGCATAATTCTTATACAGTAAGTATAATCCATCCATTATGAGTGAAAAGACAAAAAATAGGGACCAAAAAAGACCAATATCAGTTCACTGGGCTGATATTAATGCAGATAAAATAATTCGTGAAAAAGGCGAAAAAGATCACTATACCTGTGCTTCCGGGGTAACCCCTTCGGGAACTGTACATATCGGGAATTTCCGTGAGATTATCTCCGTGGAACTGGTTGCACGTGCCCTTCGCGATAAGGGAAAGAAATCCCGCTTCATTTTCTCCTGGGACGAGTATGATGTATTTCGAAAAGTACCGAAAAATATGCCTGAGCAGGAGCTTCTTACCACCTATCTTCGTCAACCTATTACCCTTGTTCCGGATACCACCGGGGAGAGTGAAAACTATGCAAGAAGAAATGAGCTGGCAGTTGAAGCTATTCTTCCTGCAGTAGGTGTGAATCCTGAATATATCTATCAGGCAAAACATTACCGGAATTCTGAATATGCGCAGAGCATACGTACCGCATTGGAACATAAGGAAGAACTACGGGCAATGCTTGATGAGCACCGCACAACACCACTGGCCGAAAATTGGTGGCCAGTATCGGTATTCAGCAATTTTACCAACAAAGATACTACCACTGTACTCGGATGGGATGGTGAATGGGGTGTAACCTATCGATGTGAAGAGACCGGGAAAGAAGAAACGGTAGACCTTCGTGAAACAGCTGCAGTTAAGCTTCCCTGGCGAATTGACTGGCCGATGCGCTGGGCAAAAGAAGATGTCGATTTTGAACCGGCAGGAAAAGATCACCACTCGGAAGGCGGCTCTTTTGATACCGCAAAAAATACCGTAACCGTCTTTGGCGGGACTCCTCCGGTAACTTTTCAGTATGACTTTGTCAGGATTAAAGGAAAGGGCGGGAAGATATCTTCCTCGTCCGGTGAAGTAGTCAGTCTCTATGATGTTCTGGAGATATATCCCCCGGAAATTGTCCGCTATCTCTTTGTGGGAACTCGTCCAAACTCCGAGTTTGCTATCTCCTTTGACCTTGATGTTCTGAAGATATTTGAAGATTACGATAAGTGTGAACGTATATATTACGGCATACAGCAGATAAATGAGAAGAAAAAGGCAAAAGAATCACGGATTTATGAACTTTCTCAGGTAAATGAGATTCCTGAAGAGATATCCTATCAGGCTCCGCTGCGTCATCTCTGCAATATGCTGCAGGTGCATAACGGAAATATTGATGCGGTTATCGCAGCGTTTCCTGATGTAAAAGAGTCTCAGCTTGCAAGGCTCCGGGTACGCTGCCAGTGTGCATGGAATTGGGTAAGGCAGTATGCTCCAGAGGATTTTCAGTTCTCATTACAGACTGAGGATGATGAACTGCAAGACCTTAATGCCTCAATGATGGCGTGTGTGACCGATCTTGCTGCTGAAGTTGAAAACCTGGATAAATATGATGAGAAGGGTATGGCTGAAGTTATCTACCGGATTGCACATGATAATGATGTAGAGCCTTCAAACTTTTTCACTACGGCCTATAAAGTATTAATAGGTAAGGAGAAGGGGCCGAGGCTTGCAGGTTTTATTCTTACGTGCGGTAAAGAGAAAATAGTTTCAATACTTGGGCGGTATGTGAAATAAGCTATTTTGGCTTACTGTATTTTGATTTAAAAAATTTCATTTAAAAAAATTTCATTTTTTGAATAATACAGGGTATAATGTACTAGAAAGAAAGAATTAGTAAATTCATTCTTTCTAGTTTTGAAGTTTTCAGATTGATGAAATCAATCTGATAACTTCTGTACGGTTTACAATTTGTAAGAATTAGTAAATTCATTCTTTCTAGTTTTGAAGTTTTCAGATTGATGAAATCAATCAGATAACTTCTGTACGGCTAACAATTCTGTTATCATCTAAAAAAGTATCATTTTAAAAAAGTTAAATAAAATGTAAAAAAATAATTTTCTCAGTATAATTAATACTAGGAAGTCTGTTTAAAATGTTAATTAAATCAATTCTATTAGGTCTTGCAGTAGCGATATTCACTACCGTCTTATCAACTGCAGCCATACTGGTTCTGGGAATTGCCATTAAAACCTATGCAATATTTTTATATATTCCAGCAATAATGTTAACTGTTATCGCGATTAGTCCCATTATCAGCAGTAATGGGGATAAACGATTGATTAGTTTCTTTGAAAATCAAAGGGAGACTCAGAAAATCAAGTATCGGAAAGTTCTGGATAGAATGATAATCAGAAAAAGAGCAGCAAAATTAATGCTGCTTCTTGCCATGCTACTGGCTTTTGGCGGGTTCTTTCTTACCCAATGGGTAGGAATTTAAGAAAATTAAGCTGCTTCTTCTAAAAAATGTCTCAAAAGTTTGTTTTGCAAACTTCAAAAGCTAATATTGAAAATTCAAAGAATTCTCAATATTAGCTCAATATAGTATTTTTTTTAGAACCTGATCTTTTTTACGCCATTTTCCCTGTGCTTTAACCCGTATATCAAGATGAATTTTGTAAGGAAACAGTTTCGCGATATCTTTTTGCGCCTCTTTTCGAATTGCTGCAATTCCAACTCCAGCTTTTCCTACCACTAAACCTTTCTGTGATTCTCTCTCAACGTTAATAAAAGCCCTTATCCAGAGCATATTTTTCTCTTTATCAATTTCCAGATCAATAATCTCTACATATATTGCATGAGGGAGTTCATCTTTTGCTCTGTTTACCGCTTTCTCTCTGATGATTTCGGAAATTCTGAATTCCGGAGGCTGATCGGTATAAAAATCATCGGGGTAGAGCTGCTCTCCCTCGGGCGCAAGGTCAAAAAGGGTGTTTTTTAATTGATCAATTCCCTTATTCTGCAGAGCTGAAACTTCAACAAATTTTGCCTGGGGGATTAATTTTTCCATAGCGAGCTGCATAAGTCCTGGATGAGCTCGTTTTTGATCGATTTTGTTCAGAGCAACTACCACCGACTGATTTCCGGAAGCAACCAGTTCCGCGATTTCCCGCTCCTCTTCTCCAGGTTTTCTAAGGGTATCAACCACATAGAGCAGGATGTCAGCATCTCCTAGAGTGGATACGGTAATATTCTTCAGCCGCATATTAAATGATTTCTCAGATATATGATAACCCGGGGTATCTATAAATATTAACTGACCCTTATCCCCTGTATAAATTCCCCGGATAGAGTTCCTGGTTGTTTGGGGGCTGGGAGCAGTAATTGAAACTTTGTACCCGCAAATAGCATTAAGCAGGGTGGATTTTCCGGCAGATGGTCTGCCGATTATTGATATTGAAGCACATTTTTTCATGCCCGCATTGTAACTATTTAGTTGCTGTATGCATAGTGGGGTATGTATACCTGGTATGCATACCTTGTGAAAATGATTGCCTTTTTATTGCTCTCTCAGTATACTTTCTAATGACCTGTGTGATTAACAGTTATCGGGAGAAGTTATCTATGAAATATATGGCAGAAGAAGATACTAAAGAGAAAAAGCAACAGGAACCAGATCCATTAATGCAAAAAATGCTGGAAACACGCACGGTGATGATTTCCGGAGAAATAAATAAAGAGCTGGCTGAAAAAGTTGTTAAGCAGCTGCTGCTCTTGGAAGCAGAGGGTGAAGGTGTCATTAAGGTACTAATCAACTCTCCAGGCGGTGATGCCGATGCAGGATATGCTATTTTTGATATGATCCGGTTTGTAAAACCCGATGTCTATACAATTGGTATGGGACTTGTTGCAAGTGCCGGTGCCCTGATTCTCCTGGCGGCTCCCAGAGAGCGTAGAATAGGACTTCCGAATTCGAATTATCTGATACACCAGCCGTTAAGCGGAATACGTGGTGTTGCAACCGAGATTGAAATTCATGCCCGACAAATTGAGAAACTTCGCATAAAGATCAACAAACTGATCAGTGAAGAGACTGGGAAACCCATAGAGCAGGTTGGAATTGATACCGATCGTGACTGCTGGCTTGATGCTGAGGAAGCGGTTGAGTATGGCATGATCTCTAAAATTGTTGTCACACGGGAAGAACTCGGCCTCTAATCAACCTAATTAGATTAAAATAAGAAAAAACTTATTGTAATCATTTAAACTCAGGCTTACACTGTTGCGCATGAAGAAAACACGTTTTCTGACAGATGAAGAGAAAACAGTCGGCTGTAAATATCTTGCCCAGTTTCAGGCATTTAACGGAATGGGATTTAGTTTTCTGGGTGATACACCTGTCTACCTTCTTGCAATTATGTATGGTGCAACCAATGTGCAATTGGGGTATATCTCTTCAGCACTTTTTCTATCGGGAATTGTCCTTCCCCTGCTTCCCAAACTGCTTGCAGGAAAGAATCTCATAAAAGTACAATCCATGGCATGGCTGCTCCGCGGGTTGGTGTGCCTTGGCTATCTTTTTCTCTATTTTCTTCAGGGACAGCCGGCCGTCTACCTGATACTCCTGGTCTATACCATATTTTCCATTGTGCGTACGGTCGGAGTGGTAATGTTTAAGCCGGTCCTTCGCATGATTACAACGAATAATAATCAAGGAGAAGTGGTCGGGAAAATAAATGTTGGTTTTCAGCTGTCTGCTATACTTTCAAAGGCTGTTAGTTTTCTGGTAACAGCTGTAGAACGTTTTTCCGGGGCAGCAGGCATAGTAGGATTGCAGATGCTCGGAGTCTTTGTGAATACGTTGGCAGCCTTCAGAATACGTAAAATCCCCTGTCGAGAAACTATAGAGTATCAGAAGGGACGAGGCATGCTGATTCAGCTGCGTGATGCGTTCCGTTCTAAAAAGATTCGACGTGTACTGATTCTTCAATGGTTGTTCACTGCAATTTCAGTAATGGTAGGGCTCACTATTCCATTTCTTAGAAACAGGACAGGTCTCTCCACCAGCGGGATCTTTCTCTACTCAATGGGAATAACTCTTGCAGCCATACTCTCTGCTATGTTCATCAGAACTTTTGCGGATAAGGTCGGCAGTAAATCACTTATGGTTTTTGGATCACTCGCAGTGACAGTTCTGATACTTTGCTGGGCTATAGCTCCGGAAACTCTCCCGGTAATAATCTTTTATATTTTGGGATTTTTCGTGATATTCATGATCAATATCAATAATATGCTCATTAGCCGGCTTATTATAAAGCGTATGCCGGAGAAAGAGGCTGTGGGTTTCAGTTCAATGGTGCAATTTATTATAGCAATTATCTCTCTCATCTTAGGAATTGTAGGGGGGCGGTTGATTGATTTTGGCCCGCTTAATGCCGGAGAGCTTTTAAATCAATACTCCTGGACCTTTTCATTTGCTGCTGGACTGAGTCTGACCTCTTTTATTATTACCCTGCGTTTAAAAGATAGTGAAAGCCTGTCAGGGAAAGATGCTGCATCAATACTACTCTCTATCTATGGGTTGAGAGCTTACCTGAATATTAACAGGCTGCAGAAGATAGAAGATCCTGTACGTAAAAAGACAGTTCTCCTTTCGATTGGCAGCAATAATAATGATGTTGCTACCAGTGAAATTAAACGCATGCTGCTCTCACCATTCTCATCAGAAAAAGCTGAGTTAATACGAGGACTTTTCTATCATCCCAGGCCTTCGTTACTTCCCCTGCTGTTAAAAGATGCTGCAGATGAGGGGTCTTATACTCGGGAGTCCTCCGTTTTTGCATTGGGAGCATTTCCGGGAAAAGAGACAGAAAAACTTCTGCTGATTCTGCTTGATAGTGAAGAGGCTCTCATACGCACTTCTGCAGCTAAATCACTGGGAAGAATAGGACATACCGCTTCTCTTGATCGTATACGAGAATTATTTGCTGAAGAGAGTGGAGCCCGCTGCATTTTGAACTATTTTATAGCATTAAATAACATGGATAAAGATGGCGCATATCTTCTTGATCTGTTTTCCGTACGATGGGCAGATAAAACTCAAAGTTTTCGGCAGGGGATTTATTCACTTAATGCTGAGTTTAGGCATTACAATCCGGAACTTTCCCATCTCTTTCAGTTAAGTAATGGGCAGAAGGGTGCTGGTGTACGTGATTTCCTTGATGAAACTCGTGATCATCCGGGTTTTCTTGCATCTCATCAGGATTTGATCAAATGGTTTAAAGAAGATGACTTTACTCCAATTATTGACTTTTGCCGAAATGTTCTGGATGAGGGTGTCTCGGATTCTATCGGACAAAATATTAAAGATTCAATTATGGCCCGCACCAATGCACCAGTATTGATGGAATATGAAGATGTGCTTGCTATACTCTATTTTACTTACCAGATTGTGAAAAGTTGAATAAAAAAAGGGTACTTTTTTTATTCTAAGGAGTTTGTTGGGCAAACTCCACGGTGTTAGGTGGGGTGGAATAAAAAGTTTACTTTTTATTCTTGGGAGTTTTAGTCAATTTATGTAATAAATTGACTTCAGCAGTATTATTGATAATTAATCATCAATAATACTGCAATTTGCAAAGTTGAGTAAGTATAATACTCCACGTGGCTAAGTTTTGTGATTGTAAACTTGTTAGTCGCAGATGCCTATGGCATCGATTTCTACGAGGGCACCTAAGGGCAGGGCTGAAACTTCGACACAGAATCGGGCAGGGAAATCTCCTTCAAAAAATTCGCTGTACACGGCGTTAACTTTTGGAAAATCCTTCATATCGGTGATAAATATCTGGAGCTTGACAGCACTTTGCAACGTAGCACCAGCTGCTTCAAGTACCGATGAAAGGTTTAAAAGACATTGTCGTGTTTGCCCTTCAATTCCACCGTCTGCCAGAGATTTGGTTCCCGGAACTAATGGAACCTGGCCTGAGCAGAATACCAGATTTCCGGTTTTAACTGCCTGGGAGTAGGGTCCAACGGCTGCAGGTGCTGATTTTGTAGAGATGATAGATCTGTTCATTATTAATCCTCTTATTATTATTTTTTCTCTAATATTTGAATATTTTATGTAAATTTGGCAGTTATTGTAAGTATGAAGAAGACTAAATATGAGAAATTAACAAGAAATAAAATTGGGATAGCGGGGTTGGCTGGTAGTGTCATACTGATATTTCTGACTGCATGCACTCCTGGCTGTGTTCTGCAGGGTGTGAATGAGCGTAGTGACAAAAGTGATATTATCATTATGAGTTGGAATGTTGAAAATCTCTTTGATGGAATTGATGATGGAACCGAGTATCGGGAGTTTGATCCGGGAGAGGGGGAATGGGATACATCCCGATATCATACACGCTTGTCAGCAGTAGGAAGGGTAATAACCGAACTTATAGATCCTATGCCTGATATTATTTGTCTGCAGGAAGTAGAGCATGTAGGAGTTGTGGGTGATCTTTTGAAATGGAATTTGAAACAGTACGGCTTTAATTATTCTGCAGTAACAGATACTGCCGGTTCAGCTATCCAGACGGGAATTATCAGCAGGTATCCCATAACACGGATAAGGGTTCATGGTTCAGGAATAACGGGGATTATAGGTTATTCCCTGCGCCCAGTACTTGAAGTGGAGATTCTTATTGGAGGCGAGCCAGTGATTGTCCTGAATAATCACTGGAAATCCAGAATTGGAGGAGCGAACATCACGGAACCGGCCAGAATTGCATCAGCTAATATAATCAGGCGAATTGTATCCAGAAATTCCGTGGAAAACCCGGGAATGCTGATTATTTGTGCTGGAGATCTGAATGAAAATGCAAATGAGTATGAACGGGCAGGGGAGTTGTACCTAACTGCGTTAATGCCGCAAACGGCTTCTGTTGCTGCACCATTATCGCTCAGAGTTACCGGATTAACTGAGAAGGTGTCAGATGAATTGGGAGTGCTGTATGATCCCTGGCTTGATAGTGGAGAGATGTTTGTTTCAGAAGGAAGCTACTTCTATAGGAATGAGTGGTCTACTCTTGATCATCTTATGGTTTCGGCAGCTGCTTTTGATGGTGTGGGGCTTGAGTTTGTATCGTTTACCCCTTTTGTACATCCTTGGCTGTTAAATGCATCCGGTGAGCCGGTAAGTTGGGATGTTAGATCCGGTGAGGGGTATTCAGATCACCTCCCAGTTCTTATGATTTTAACCACAGGTGCTGCTAATACCCAAGTGAATCGGGATCAACTCCCGACTCTCTAAGTAGACGGGTAAGTTCAACACGGTAACCCGGATAATGCGCATCCGTGGAGTAGGGTATGAGAGAAACTTCTCCCAGGCGAATCTGTGTTCCTGTATGTTTGTAACCCAGCAGAGTGGGAGGAAGTATCGGAAAGAAATCTTTCTCCGTTACAAATCGGAATATTTTATCTTTTTCATCATCAAGCACAATGGCAGCCGTCCTGTTGAATATCCGCGGGATTCCAAAGGTTATAACAGTAAATTGCTTATTTGGGTAGCTTCTGGAAAGGTCGAGGTATGCCAACATGGCAACCATACCCCCTGCACTGTGCCCAATCAGCACAATTTGTGATCCGCTGAAAGCTTCTATTCGTTGATGTACATCCGCATATATCCCTTTATATTTCTCCTGCATCCCTTTATGAGCTTTAAGATGAGGATCTTTCTGATAGAAAATAGGTTTCAGGCTGTATTGCCAGTTAATATCATTATCGATCGTATTTTTTGGTGCCTGCGTACCGCGGAAAACAAGATGCAGTGTATTGTTGTCTACTATTGCCAAGCCCATGGTATTGGTTTGGGGGTGTTCGAAGTAATCAAGTTCCCATCCTGAACTGCGCCAGGATTTTCTTTTCGACCAGACAGCTTCGCACATACTGTAATAGCGGTAGGTG
>Ga0307991_1001739_pt1 | contig 15082 bp, 14 predicted proteins | sample EllFjometagen131_FD_203146 | JGI IMG/M metagenome (GOLD analysis project Ga0307991, IMG submission 203146) | Marine microbial communities from Ellis Fjord, Antarctic Ocean - #131 | ecosystem: Environmental > Aquatic > Marine > Unclassified | place: Southern Ocean | collected 2014-10-08
AAAGCCGTGTAACCCTCGAGGATATTGTTCCCCGAACAGAAATACGCTTGATAATTGTGTTTTTGAACTTAAATTGTCAAAGAACTGTTTTAATCTAAATTTTTCCCGTGACTTTTGACACAATCTGTTCGCAGGAATGACAGGGGAATGATACAGGAACGACATGGGGAGAAGCAAAAGCAACGGGATTTTTCATGTCATCCCGGACGAGTGAAGCGAGATCCGGGATCTGTAATAAATATTTTGCTTATGGATAAATACTATTATGTGTACATATTAACGAACAAGAAAAAGGGGACATTGTATACAGGTATTACGAGTGATTTGGGTAAAAGGGTTTTTGAACATAAGAATAATCTGGTTGAAGGATTTACAAAACAATATAATGTACATAAATTGGTTTATTTTGAACAGCATTGTGACGTGAATGAAGCTATTTTGAGAGAGAAACGTATCAAAAAATGGAAAAGACAATGGAAAATTGATCTTATCGAAAAAAATAATAACCGATGGAGAGATTTGTATTTTGATATTGTGTGATTATAGATTCCCGCTAAGAACATGCGGGAATGACAGAGGCGGGATATCTGGGAATGACATGGGAAGACTTTACTTTGACACTTTGATACTATGACACTAGCGAACGAAGTGAGCGATGACTCTCTGATACTAACATTAGAAGGAGCGAGCGAAAATGCAAGACAATGCAAATAAAGGACTTACAAAAATGATAGAATTGGTGAAAAACGGCCGTCCATTTTATGTTAAACCGTATGAACAGCCAAAGGTTTGGGGAGTTAATGGTATAGGCGAGTACTGGTATGGAGCCGAATCTGGCGAAAAAAGTTCTTTAGCGGTATCCGGTGAAACAGAATGTAAAATGGATGTTTTATTGGAAACTGTTCCGGAAGAGCTGCTTGGAAAAAATGTAATTGCTGCTTTCGGAAAAATGCTTCCATTAGTTAAGGTGCTTACGCCTAAAGGCAGATTATCTGTGCAGTTTCATGATGCGAAAAATGAGTTATGGATAGTGACCGGCTTGGATAGATCCGCAACCGATAAAATCCCGTCCATAATCGTAGGATTTAGCTCGGAATCAGTTGATAAATACGGTAAAGAAGTGACTGAGCATTACGGTAAGGCATTATTGTTTTATGGAAAAACATTAAATGATCTTATTGGCGCAATAGAAGATTCGGGGAATAAAGGTCTTCTAGAGGAAAAGAAAGATGTGATCAAAGCTGCTGAAGTTGTTATGGATAAAGAAGATACAGTTTCCGAGCTATACAAAGCTCTCAAAGCGGCTGATAAAGAAGTGGGATTTTTTTATAACTATAGAGAAGTAAATGTTGGAGATGTCATACCCGTACCGGCAGGTACTTTACATGCATTAGGCCCCGGAGTGGAGATCGTTGAACCGCAGATACCGGGTCCGACGCAGTCTCTTGAAGATGGAGCGAATTATCCTGTACGGTATTACTTCCCGGGATTTGAAAGACCGGGTGCCCAGAAAGCACTTGATACCGGCAGAGTAACAGAGATGCATCCCGAAGTTGTTAAAGAGGAAGCGCCCGAATTAATCGATAAATTGGAGGGTAAGTATATATTCGAGCGGTTGCCTGGGAATTTTGAAGACAAAGGATTAGAAGTTCACAGGATCATTTTGGAAAATGAGGTGATAATTAAAAAACAGGATATTGAAAGTTTTCATACACTAACATTAGTAAAAGGAAAAGCAAGTGTTAAAACTAAATCAGGTATTTATGAAGTGCCTAAGGCGGGAGCCGGTGGTGAAATGTTATTTATACCTGCCGCAACAGGTGATTATGAGATTGTTTCAGAGGGTCAAACCGAAATAATCGATACATTTACTCCAGTTTAGAAAGTAGGGGCGGGTTTTAAACCCGCCCTTTTAAGTCTCACCCAGAAGCCAGTGCAATATTAGCCCATGATCATGATTTTTAAGGAATAAAACGCGGATTTATGGTAAAATATATGTAATTCGGCTGATATTTATTTAAATCTCAGCGTTTTGTGTTTAGAAGCAATTATAACAAAATATACTTTCAAAAAGATTTTATTAATTGATAAGTTGACACTTTAGTAGAATTTTTGTAAAATACTCTAACTTAGCACTACGAATGTTCTTACATATATATATGGGAAAGAAAACAATTATGAATGAAGAAACTTTTTGGGCAAAGCTGTGTAAACAGAGATATTCTTATCTCTTTATAGCGCTTCCATTTTTGTTGTTTTTTGTGTTTCAGATGGTACCGGTATTTATGTCATTTTTTTTGTCATTTACGGAATATGATGTAGTCCATGCTCCTCGCTTTATAGGGGTGGAGAACTATAAGAATATCCTGTTTCACGATCCTCTTTTCTGGAAGGCCATATCCAATACCATCATATATGTTATCGGTGTTGTCCCGATAGGGATATGTATTTCGCTTCTTTTAGCGGTAGCAATAGATCAGAAAATAAAGTTCAAAAATTTCTTTAAATCCATATTTTTTCTTCCGACGATTTCGGCCATAATTGCAGTTTCGGTTATATGGAAATGGCTTTATGCAGGTGAAAAATACGGTTTATTTAATTTTTTTCTAATAAAACTAGGTTTTCATCCTTTGGATTGGCTTGCCAGTCCGGAATGGACACTTCCGTCGATTATGTTTATGTCAATATGGGCTGGTGTAGGTTATAATATGATCATATTTTTGGCTGGACTTCAAACTATACCCCGGGGGTTGTATGAGGTTGCAGAAATAGACGGAGCGGGATTCTGGAAAAAACTTTTTAATATAACCTTGCCTCTTTTAAAACCTACAATAGTGTTTGTTGCAATGATGAGTTTTATTGTCAGTTTTCAGGTTTTTGAACAGGTTTATATTATGACCAGTGGACAGAGTGGAATAGGCGGGGTTTTGAATTCCGCACTGACAATCGTTGCTTATCTCTACGATAAAGGGTTTCAGAAGTTTCAGATGGGATATGCGTCAGCTTTAGCATATATAATATTTGCTCTGATCTTTTTACTTACGATGATCAGTAGACGATTTACGAAACCCAATGTGGAGTACTAAGCCCGGGTTTCGGGTATTAGTGAGACTGGAACTTAAAAACTAAAAGGGATCTTGAATGCGGAACAAGGATATGGGAATAAATAAGGATACACTCTCAATCAGATTTTTTATTTATATATTTCTGATCGCGGGAGCCGTTACAATGGCTGTGCCTTATTTATGGATGCTTGTTACGTCGATCAAACCTATTGAAGAAATACAAGCTTATCCTCCGAGTTTTATTGTGAAGAATCCGACGCTTGAGCCGTATAAAGATCTTTTCAGGATGATCCCAATGATGAGGTACATGTTCAACAGTTTGTTTGTTGCCGGAGCTATTACTTTGTTCAATGTATTTGCTACTTCGCTTGCTGGATATGCTTTCGCGAAACATAAATTCTGGGGTAGAGATAAATTGTTTTTTATTTTCATAGGATCGCTAATGATACCGTGGCAGGTAAATATTATTCCGGGGTTTATAATCGTCAAGAATTTGGGATGGCTCAACACGTACAGAGGGCTGATTATACCTTCAATGGCATGGTGTGCCTTCGGGATATTTCTTAACAGGCAATTTATTTACAGTATACCTGATGATCTTATTGATGCCGCAAGGATCGATGGGTGCAGTGAGTTTATGATATATAGGAAGGTGATCTTACCCTTGATAAAACCTGTTCTGGCTACACTTGCAATTTTTACTTTTTTGCAGCAATGGAACAATTTTGTGTGGCCGCTGGTCATTATACATACGAGTAATATGAGAACGATTCCATTAGCATTAGCTGTACTTACCGGTCAATTTGGAGCGAATTTTTCAATGGTAATGGCTGGAGCTGTTATTTCAACACTGCCTATGTTGGTTGTATATCTCATATTTCAGAAATACATAATCAAAGGCATTGAATTAACGCGGACTTAGTTAGTTGCTAATTGCTGGTAAGTAGGGGCACGGCGCGCCGTGCCCCTACAGATATTGTAAATAATTTACCTGGTACGGTTAACCAGGTTGTATCAAACAGAAAGGGAAACGTGAAAAAATTCAGCTCAATTATAATTTTATTATCGATTGTAGGCATTGCTTTGAGCGGATGTGGTCAGGAATCCGGGCAGGGAGTTGTAAAAGAATCAGTGGTTTCTTTGGAGAAAGTGGATGTTGCAGAAGGCGATCCAATGGTTTATCTTAATGTAGCTGTTGTGGAAGCCTCAAGTTTTGATCTGACACCTGACTGGGCACCGGAACCGAATTCTATGGCTATTGTTGATGGGGATATGTTAACCAGATGGTCTAGCGATTATATCGAAGAGGAACAATGGGTATATTGTGATTTTGGCAAAGAATGCGTTGTGAGTAATGTGATAATCAGATGGGAAAGGGCTCACGCTACAAATTATAAAATTTTAGTTTCAAATGATTCTAAGAATTGGCAGGAAGTTTATCATGAAAAAAGCTCTAAAGGCGGGCTACAGGAAGCTTTTTTTGCTCCGGTGAAATGTCGTTATGTAAAAATATTAGGGCTAGAAAGAGTAAATGAGGATTGGGGAATTTCGATATGGGAAGTTGAAATATACGGACCCAAAGCACATAATGATTCCGATATTCTGAAACAGAATTATCTTAAAAAGGGTGAAGACGAAGAAAAAACGAAAGAAGCCAAAGAGCTTTTAAAAGAATATGCAGCTTCTGTAATACCGTTCAGTGAAAAAGGCTTTCAAAAAGGTGTTGTTTATACTTCATGGATGACTGATGAGTTTTTGTCACCGTCATCTGATATAATGTTAGTCTATATAAAAAGCATAGGATACGATACAGTTGCAGTAATGGTACCGGCCTATCAGGCGGATTTGGATTCTACTGATATATTTGTTAATGATGCCGAAGGAGGAGATACTCCTTCCTTGGAAGCTTTGGAGCATGTAATAGCTTCATGTCATACTTTGGGTCTCAGAGTTGTTTTAAAACCTCACGTTGATCCGAGAACCGATGAACCTCGCATAAACATAATGCCTTCAGAAGGCTGGTTCAATTCTTATGAAAAGTTTGTTGTGAAATATGCTAAATTTGCGCAGGAAAATAATGTAGAAATGTATTCTATCGGCACGGAACTTGAAGCTACCACTTTTGATGCATGGGCCGGAAGATGGAATCAGGTTATAGATAAGATCAAAGAAGTATATGATGGGTTATTAACCTATTCTGCAAACTGGACGGAATATAAAGAAGTACCGTTCTGGGACAGAATGGATTACATAGGCCTTGATGCGTATTTTCCGTTGACAAATAGTAATGAAGTAGAGCTAAGTGAGTTAATCGATTCATGGGACGGGATTTCTGCCGATATCGAAAAATGGCTTATTGAAAAAGGGCTTATCGATAAAGGAATTATTCTTTCAGAGATCGGGTATCCGTCAGCGGATGGAGCTAATGTACAGCCGTGGGTTGCTACCACAAACGTTGAAGATCAGCAGGAGCAGGCAGATTGCTTAGAGGCTACATTGGAAGCTTTGTCAAAACGCTCCTGGTTTCAGGGGTATTACATTTGGCAATATTTTCCGCAGGAAAGATGGAGTCCTTTAGGCTTTACGATAAAAGGCAAAAAAGCCGAAGAAGTGTTAAAGAAGTGGTTAAAAAAATAAGTACTAATAAACATTAAAAGGAGGAGTAAATATGAAGAAAACATTGTTAATGCTGGCGTTAATTGGATTGGTTATGACATGTACCTTTGCGCAGGCTGAAGAATCCACAGTTCTGTTTAATTTTGAGACCGGTCTTCAGGGTTGGGAAATTCCGGATTGGGCATATGAAAAACCGGATTGCGTACAGAAAGAGATCAATATGTCTGACAAGTTTGCTAACGAAGGCAGATACAGTCTTGAAATAGATGTAGATTTTCCGGGTGGCAGATGGACATCAGCAGTAATTGAGATAATGCAGTTTTATGACTGGTCAGATTACAGTAAAATTGCGTGTGATCTGTATATCCCGAAGGATGCTCCGATCGGTCTAAAAGGAAAACTCATATTGACTGTAGGCGACAGCTGGAAATGGGTAGAACAGAGCCGTTCTTTTAATTTAGAGCCGGGAAAATGGGTGACAATGATCGGCGATATTTCTGCAGGTAGTATTGACTGGAGAAGAGTACAGGTTGATGATACTTTCAGACAGGATATCAGAAAAATTGATATCAGAGTTGAATCTAATAATAAGCCAGCTTATACGGGTTCGATTTATGTGGATAACATAAGAGTAATAAAATAGTTCAGGTAATTGGGAAGACGGAAAAGCATGAGTTTAGGTGAGCAGAATGAGTTTTTTCTAAAACCTTAAAAGAATGAAAGGAAAAAAAATGAAACATTTTCGGAGTAATAATCTGGCGTTATTTTTGATCTGTTTGATCATGACATGTTTTGTTGTTGTTGGATGCGGTAAAAAAGGTGCGGATTCAGAGAAAGTTATGTCGAAAACAACCGAAAAGGCAGGTCAGGCAGTGGCGGGCAAAGCTGTTGAAACAGAAAGACCCGTTCCTTCTTCAGCTCCGATAACAGAAGAACGTGTTTTCTATGATTTTGAATATGATCTGGCTGGTTGGGAAATTCCTATGTGGGCTTTGGGGAAAAGTGATTATGTTGCCAAAGATGCAAAACGGGTTGAAGGTCTAGCTTCAAGCGGGAATGGCAGTTTACAGATCATTACGGATTTTTCAGGAGGTTTATGGTCAGCTGCATTGATCGAAATTCAACAATATCTTGATCTGAGCAAATACAGGGTTATAAGTGTTGATATATATCTTCCGCCGGAAGCTCCAGTGGGGTTAAAAGCTAAGTTGATCTTAACTGTCGGAAGTAATTGGAAATTTGTGGAAATGTCCAGAAGTGTTCCACTTGTTCCCGGTAAATGGACTGTAGTAACAGCTAATGTTGAACCAGGCAGTTATGATTGGAAAAGAGTTGTTCCTAATGAAGAATTTGCGAGCGACGTTAGAAAAGTTGCCGTACGCATAGAAGCTAATCGGAAACCTCAGTATAGCGGAATGATCAATATTGACAATATACGAGTAGGTAGATAGTAACTGGAAATGGTCCTGTTGTTTTAGCATATTTTTATAAACTTTGTTAAAGTATAATCGGTACATTTATAATGAGGTTTAAACAACTTTGTATATTTTAAGAGGCAATAATGTTTTAGAAAACAAGGAGAATAATTGATATGAAAAGTTTTTTAAATGGAAAAAATGGGAGAATAACAGGAAAAACCGTTCTGATTGCTGGTTTAGTAGTGGCAATAGGTGCAGTAGCATTTTTTTTGATGCCTAGTAAATCAACCACATTCGGGAAGAAAGAATTCCAGAAAGGTGTTGGGTATGTTACATGGTCGAAAAATGGTTACTTAAGCGTTAGTTCTGACGCATCTTTAGAAAAAGTTCAGGGGCTGGGGTCGAATTGGACGAGTATTCTTGTAACATGGTATCAAACGAATCCAGGGTCTTTTGATATTCATATGACTGAAAAAACTCCGTCTGATGAAGCTGTTATGCAGGCTATAAGGAAAGCCAAAGGGCTTGGGATGAAAGTTATGCTTAAACTGCATTTGGATCTAATTGACAAATCTGATGGTAGTTGGCGTGGAGAGATCTCCTGTTTTGATGAATCCAGTTGGGATAACTGGTTCAAGGAATATAATGATTATATGAACTACTATATCAGGATCGCTAATCAGGAAGACGTTGAAATGATATGTATTGGTACAGAACTTTCCGCTTGTGCTACGGTAAAAGGATATAGATGGTCAGAAATGATAAAAAAAATGAGAAACAAGTATAAAGGGCAGTTGACCTATGCTGCGCATTGGGATAGATATCAGGATATAAGGTTCTGGAATGATTTGGATTATGTCGGGATTAATGCATATTTCCCTTTGACGGAAAAAATGGATCCTACGTATGATGAATTGATCGAAGGCTGGAAAAAATGGGTTCCGGAAATGGAAGCTTTTCAGAAAAAGGTTAATATGCCTATAATCTTTCCGGAAATTGGATGTTCATCTGCTGATGGTGCCGCTATACGTCCTTGGGAACATGTTCCCAGAAGTGAAGTGAATATGGGTATGCAGGAGAGATATTACCAGGCTTTGCTTAATATTTTCTGGCAGAAGGACTGGTTTTATGGTGTTTATTGGTGGTATTGGGGAACAAATGTGAATATGGGCGGAAAATATAATCGGGGTTTTACTCCGCAGAATAAACCTGCTGAACAGGTTATTAGGAAATGGTATGCTAAACGTGTTAATAAATAATGCTGCAATGATTTGTTTGAGGATCCAATGTAAATTCCTTAATGAAAAGAGGAGAGTATTATGCGGGATTTCATAATAAGGGAGAACCGGCTCTCAGAAAAAGAACGAAGAAATTTAAGTATTTTAGATTCGATAAGAAAAGGCGGAGAAATATCCCGTGCTGAAATATCTAAATTAACGGATCTGAATATCGTGACTGTTTCTAATTATGTCAGCAAATATATTAAAAGTAAAATTGTTTTTGAAACAGGACTTGATATTTCTTCCGGAGGCAGAAGACCGGAACTACTCACTTTAAATTCAGGATATGGCTATAGTATTGGTATAGACCTGGGTTCTCCTCATGTTATGAATGATTCCTACATGGTTTCTGTTTTGACGGATCTGTCCGGAAAAGTAATTGCCAGAGAAGAGATCAAAAAAGAGATAGAATCTTTTGATAAAATGACTGAAAAGGTTCTGACGATGACACAGACCCTTGTGAAAAATGCCAATATAAAGATTTCAGACATTAAAGGTATTGGGGTTGGGATCTGGGGAGTTATTGATAGGTATAGAGGTCTAGTAAGATACGCGACCGAAAAAGAAGATATCGTTAGTTATACAAATCTTCTGGATAAGCTAGAGAGCAGGTTTGGTGTATCAACCGTTATTGAACATGACGCTACTTTAGCGGCATTCGGAGAAAATTGGTCCGGCATAGGGGTGGGAAGCTCTTCAGAAAATCTTGTATTTTTATGTGGAGATTCCAGTTGCGGTATTATTCTTAAAGGCGAAGTATATTACGGGGCATCAAAAAGCGCCGGTGAACTTAATATAAACCCTCCGCATAACGCGGAGCCGAAAGAAAAGGACAGGTGCTGGTCTGATTATGATTACGGGTGTGTTCTGAGATCACGTGGCATTGATCTGGGGACAACTGCTAGACTTAAGTCTTATCTGGAGGAACATTCTGAAGAAAGATCAATGGCTGTAGAAATGGTAAATGGCGATCTTGACGATCTTTGCTATTCTGTAATAGCTGAAGCTGCTGAAAAGGGCGATCAGCTTTCGATAAAGATTTTGGAAGATGCCGGTAATTATCTAGGTGTGAAAATTTCATTTTTAATTAATTTATTTAACCCGGAAGTTATTATTGTAGGCAGGGGTGTAGAAAAGGCCTGGGATAGCATTTTTCCGGCGATAAGGAATTCGGTTAGAAAATGGGGGTATGATGAATCTGTTAAAGTTGCAAAGATTTTACCTACAAGTTTAGGGACAGATGTTGTCGCGATAGGAGCGTCAGCTCTGGTTGTAAAAAACATATTTGAAAATGTTTAATACTTTTTTGCGTTATCTCTCCGATTGTTATTTTCTGGACATTTAAATATTTTAGTAAGATAAAAGCGGGTAAGGTTATGGTTTATTCAGGGATGAAGCACATGAAAATAAGAAGAAAATTGGTCATTGTGTTTATAGTGGCTATCTATTCATTTTCTATTTCAGGCTGTGGATCCGAAACTAAAAGAAAGAATCAGCTTGTAATGTGGCATATAGGTCCGGAGAGTCAGGCCCAGACAATTGTTGAAATTAGTAAAGAATTTACTGAACAAACCGGGATTGAAGTAATGTGCCAGGCTATTTCTTGGGGCAATGCGCACAGTAAATATTTAACATCGATTGCTGGAGATGTATCTCCGGATATTGGATCAATGGGGCTTACTTGGGGAATGGAATTCGGAGAATTAGGTGCGATAGTTGATCTGCGTGAAAAATTTCCTGAAGATGTAGCAGTTATAGAAGAAAAAATATTTATCGGTATATTAAAATCAACCAGGGTGGGAGATAAAGTTTTTGGTATACCTTTTGATATTTCAGGACATATTATGTACTACAGAACAGATCTTATATCTAATCCGCCCAGAACATGGGATGATCTTCTTGCTGCTGTAAAAGAGCTAAAGGCACAGGGTAAGGGAATGGTTATTGACTGGGGCTCATTAGAGTGGATAGGGTATTCACCGTTTTTGTGGCAAGCCGGTGGAAGTTATTATAACGATGATTTCACTGAAATCACTCTTGATTCTTCTGAAGCCACGAGAGGGCTGGAATATTTTGCTGAACTGTATAAAGCAGGTGTACCAAAAACGAAAGTGCCTTTGGAACAAGCAATGCGAACCGGGGATTATCCTTTAGCGATTTCGGGGAACTGGAAGATCGTAAGTTTAACTATAGGCGCTCCGGAAATAAAAGATAAATGGAGCATTGCAATGCTCCCGGAAGGGCCGTCCGGAAAAAGAACTGCTTTTATCGGCGGCAGAGTTCTTGGTATTTTTTCCAAATCTAAGGTAAAGAAAGAAGCATGGGAATTTATTAAGTTTCTTTTCAGACCGGAAAACCAGATAAAAATTTATGAAGCCTCTTTAAAGACAGAAGATTCTTATTTACCGCCTAATATAGAAACCTGGGAGAAATTACCTATGAAGGCAGAGTTTAAAGATGTGCTTAAAGCGCAAGCGAGGGATGCAAAAGGTCCGCCTCCGGTGATGAGTTGGGATTCAAGTACAAGATTTGTTAATTATGCGGTACAGATGGTTATTTTAAAGAATGCTGACGCTGCTACTGAACTAAAGAAAGCAGCTGATGGGATGAGAAAAGAATTCGCGAAAAAACATAGATAACATAACGTAAGGGCAGGCTTAATGCCTGCCCGATATGTAACATTTAATTGTATAAAAAAAAGAGCCGGAAATTATTTTCCGGCTCTTTTTTTTAAGGCAACAGAAAAGGGCGGGTATAAAACCCGCCCCTACGAATTTTATGTGTTTCATCATGGATGGATGGGAGTGCAGACACAAAAAAACCCGTTCTTTTTAAGAACGGGTTTTTACTTGCCACATGCAACTTGCCACATGCTACTATTTAAAACTGTGCAGCTAATTTTACTATATACATATGATCTTTACCAACGTTTCTTCCCCAGAAAGTATTTCCATATTGTATGGTCAGATCTAAAAATGCACCTTCACGAGTTACAGAAGATGTTTGGCTTTTACCCTTAGCACCTAATAGTCTTATTACCGGTCCTACGCGCCATATTGCATAATCTTTTTCAATACTTCCTGTAGCGTCATGGGATAAATATGCATCAATTTCACCTTTAATAAGAAGCATATCAGCCGGCCAAAAACCACCTTCAAGAAACAATGGGAAACCATTACATACATCTCTATTCCTGAAACTATAACCTGCTTCTGCTCCAAGATAAAATGGTATAGCAGTATCGAATTTTCTGCCTACAAGGCCTCTGAATTCTAATGCATTATGTCCGTCATGAAGAGCCGGTGTGCTACTGCTATTGTAAGTCAGACTGCCCTTTACAGGGTCTGTGTATTGTTTTCCGTCTAAATATGTTTGAATTTTAATCTGACCGCTTAAAACTACAGGTTTTTCGAGGATCCTTGCTTTAAGGCCTACTTCTGCTTCAGTAAAAGCGTGACCGTTTATATCATATTTACCCCAGGATGGAGGTCTATTATGTTCAACGTAGTTGGATTCCTTGTAGGTTATTCCTCCTAAGATTGTAAGCCAATCAAAAATACCATATTCTGCTTTTGTCACAGAATCCCAACCCGTCTGTCTGGCGTTTCTGTTTTTTCTCGCCAATTCTCGATCGGCATCAAAATCCCATTTAGCATATCTATGAGTTACCGTTTCCTCGATCCATATGCTGCCGTTAGGGAGAGTCCATGCGCCGCCAAAAACCATTTGAGGCAAGACAAAACAACAGATCAATAGTATCGACATTAACATTATCCTTTTTTTCATAATTATCCTTTGGTTTAGTTTTTACCGGTTTTGTGTAAATATGACTTTTATAGAACATTGTTCCAAAACAAATGCAATCTTACTTAGCATTATAGTATATCTAAGGTGTTTAAGTCAAGGCAGTTAGGCATATACCTTGGATCTTGCTTATTATTGTTAGTTTTATGCACGTTTTTTTACCGTTATCAGAAACATATTGACTTATGTATACCATATAATATATATTCTAATAAAATGGAAAGCACTTGTAGAATAATTAACCTTAATTTTAGGACAATATCAATATGGACGGTATTCTAAAGAATATTAACAAAAAGGACATTAGTTATATATGTATCCTGGTTATTGTAACTGGGATACTTTACTTTTTTGCTTTAGGTGACATGGCACTTACAGATCCGGATGAAACATTTTATGCTCAAACAGCAAAAGAGATGTTAAATAAAGGGGAATGGATCACTCCTTTCATATTTGACCAGCCTCAATTTGAAAAACCAATATTTTATTATTGGACAATTATCGCAGGGTATAAGATATTTGGTGTTTCAGAGTTTGCCGCAAGGTTCTTTTCTGCAATATTCGGAATTTTAGGGGTAATTGGGACGTATTTTTTAGGACGGTTTTTGTTTTCAAAATTATGCGGGTTTCTTTCCGGACTTGTTCTTGCAACGTGTGTGCAATATTTTGTGCTTTCTAGAGCTTGCGTAACTGATATGGCGCTTGCAGTTTCTATACTTTATTGTTTGCTTTTCTTGATAGTAGGTCTTGATAACGGGTTAAAAAGATACTATATTTGTGCTGCAATTATGGCCGGATTGGCCGTATTGACAAAAGGACCTATAGGATTATTCATTCCCGGTGTGGTTTATATTTTGTATATTACTTTTTCACGGCAATGGGGGAAGATTCGTTCTGTGCCTTTCTTTTCATGCATAGCAGTTTTTCTTTTAGTTGCCGCGCCATGGTACCTTATAGTTACTAAGATACACGGTCCGTCTTTTATAAACGAGTTTTTTGGATTCCAAAATATTACAAGATTTTTAGAGCCTGAACATAGAACAGGAAGCTCACCGCTGTTTTATATCCCAATAATTATGGCGGGATTATTCCCCTGGAGTCTTTTTCTGCCATTAGGTATAGTTGGTGCTTTTAAAAAAGGCATTAGCCCTGGAATTAAAAGGTATGGTAAGTTTCTGTTAATATGGTTTCTGGTAGTGTTTATCTTTTTTTCAATTTCACGCACAAAACTTGTTACATACATTTTTCCTTTATATCCAGCAATGGCTATTTTTGTAGGAAGGATATGGGAACAATTTATTAATGGATTTGAAGGAGATAAAAAATACATAAAAGCTATGAAATGGACATACGGTATATTTATGGTACTCAGTTTTATCGCAATAATAGCTGTTCCGGTGTTTGTAAAGATGGAATATCCGGAGGCATTTCATGGTACAGTTGTTACAATGATAGTGTTTGCGGTCGGTATATTGATTTCGCTAGCAGCGCTTTTAAGAAATAAAAGGCAGATATCATTTTATTCTATCGTAATGTTAGTAATGGCGATTTTGTTGCCGCTTAATAGTTTTATTCTTCCGGAAATAGAACAATATGAGTCACGAAAAGAATTGTCCTTGCTGTTAAAAAGTTTGGCTAAGCCAACGGAAGCAATAGGCGGTGAGTGTGATAATCGCAGGGGTATTGCTTATTATACGGATAATCCCAATATCGAAGATATTAACAATTTTGGTGACATGAGAGATTTTTTTATGAGAAAAGACCGCGTATGGGGTATAATTAAGCAGAAACATTATCGTACGCTTGTAAAAGAGTATCCCGAAATAGTTTCTAAACCTTTTGCGCGGGTAGGGAAAATGGTTCTTGTAAAAAATAATATTTAATTTAATTTTTAAAACATTATTATGGATAAAAATTTCAGTATATCATTTGTCTTGCCGATGTTTAATGAGCGGGATAATATCAAAAATGCAATTGAAGAGATAGGCGTTATTTCTCTCGATCTTACAGAGGATTATGAGATCGTTGTTGTTGATGATGCGTCAACGGATGACAGTATTCAAATAGTTGAACGAATTATGGAAGAGAATAAAACCGTAAGATTGTTCAAACTTGAGGAAAATACTAAGTTCGGAGGAGCTTTTGCCAGAGGGTTCAAAGAGGCTCAAAAAGATATTATTCTTTATATGGATTCTGATATGCCTATTGAGAAAGAAGATATTAAAGCATCCTTTCCACTTATAAGTGAGTATGATATTGTTTCCGGTTATAGTAAAGTGAAAAAAGGCGATACCTTTAAAAGAAAGATCATTTCCGGTACATACAATTTAATTGTTGAAATATTGTTCGGACTGAAAATAAAGGATATAAATTCAGGCTATAAAATCGTTAGGAAAAATGTTGTCGAAGGTGTTGATTTTACATCACGCAGCCCTTTTGTAGATGTAGAATTATTTCTTCATGCTAAGCAGAAAAATAGCAAAATATCGCAGTATCCGCTGGTATTCAAGTCCCGCAAAGGTGGTAAATCATATATTTCCAGTATCCCGATCATTTTAGCTACGTTTAGGGATATGATAAAAGTACGATTCAAGTTATTTAACAAAACCAAATGAAAAAACTAATTATTAACATTGATGATCTTGGTTTATCAAAAGCAGTAAATGATGCTGCTGAAAAATGTATTACCGAAGGCATTGTTACGGAAACCAGTGTAATCCCCTGTGCTAATGCATTCGGTGAAGCTGTTTCTATACTGAAAGAATTAGGCAATCTTGATGTTGGTGTGCATTTATCCTTAACCGGGAAATTTAATCCATGTACAAATCATTCTGAAACCATAAATTCTCTGGTAGGCGATGATGGCAAGTTTTACGGAAACTATCAGGAAATGTTAATG
>Ga0307991_1001740_pt1 | contig 15066 bp, 10 predicted proteins | sample EllFjometagen131_FD_203146 | JGI IMG/M metagenome (GOLD analysis project Ga0307991, IMG submission 203146) | Marine microbial communities from Ellis Fjord, Antarctic Ocean - #131 | ecosystem: Environmental > Aquatic > Marine > Unclassified | place: Southern Ocean | collected 2014-10-08
ATAATAAACATTTAGCAATTCAGCGAAAGAGAAGGAGATATTTTTTTATCTCTTTCCTTTCCTGAATAATATTATTTTACTTCCATTTTTTCGCGATTAAAAGTCGCATTTCTTAATTGAACTTACATTTGATTAAATTATATTAATATGCAACTTCAAAATATTGAAAGTAGGATTTACGAAGTAAGAGGACAAAAAGTTATGTTAGATTTCAACCTTGCAGAACTTTATGAAGTGCAAACTAAAAATTTAAACCTTTCAGTAAAAAGAAATATAAAGCGTTTTCCGAAAGACTTTATGTTTCAGCTCACTCAAATTGAGTGGGATGCTTTGAGGTTGCAAATTGAAACCTCAAAAGGAAGAGGTGGAACAAGATATCTGCCAAATGCCTTTACTGAACAGGGTTTAGCAATGTTAAGTGGAATTCTAAATTCAAACAAAGCTATTGATGTAAACATTGCAATTATGAGAGCATTTGTATTTGTTAGGCAATATGCATTGACCCACAAAGATTTAACCGACAAACTAAAAATCCTTGAAAGCAAATATAACAAACAATTTAAGGATGTATATGAAGCTATAAACTATTTATTACAAAAAGATAAGCTGGAAACTAAACAAAAGGAACGTAAAAGTATTGGATATAAAATAAAAAAATAATGAATAATATTTTAAAAAATATAGTTACTAATCAGAGTATTAATTTTATAGTGCCAATTACAAATTAATCAATAGCTTTTAGGCAATTTAAGTACTCCAAATTCTTGGCACTTGTTATTTGTAAATGTAATCAACAATAAAATCTTTATCTAAAATTATTAATAACATCTTCATATTTTATCTGTTTTGCCTACATTTGTTTTTTTATAGATAGTGTTTTTATATGACTAATCTTTTCAAAAAACTAAGAAATTTAATGATAAAGATAATTGACTGGTTTTACAAACCTTTCAAAAATTTTATTCCACCTGAAACTTTTCGATATGCAGTAACAGGTGGAGCTAATACTTTGTTAGATGTTTTTCTTTATTTCGTATTTTATAATTTTGTACTAGATAAACAAATTGTTGATTTAGGATTTGTAGTTGTTAGCCCACATATTGCAGCATTTATCATTGTATTTCCTATTACATTTTGCACTGGTTTTATTTTGGCAAAATATATAACTTTCACACAATCGGTCTTGCATGGACGAAAACAACTTTTCAGATATGGATTAACAGTTTTGGGAGCTATTTTACTGAATTATATTTTGCTCAAATTCTTTGTTGAACAAATGAAACTTTGGGCAACAGTAGCAAAATTCATAACAACTATAATTGTAGTAATTTACAGTTATATAATGCAACGCTATTTCACTTTTCAAACAGCAAAACAATTTGTTTCTTCTAACGAAAACAAAAAATAGAAAACCTAATTCGAGAAATTTTTAAGGATATAGCAAAAAAATTATTAAATAATATCAATCACAATTGCAACAACCAGTAGCAAATCCGTTGCAAGAACAGTAATCACATTACCACCAAGAGCAGGAATCATTTTTTTAATATCTTTTCCATGTTTAATAGCAGTCATGCAAGCTTTCACGGCAATAGGAAGTGGCAATAAAGCCAAGCAAATCCAGGGAGATGAAATATTATTAATCGCAAGCATTGCAATAATTCCGAAGACAGCAATAATTCCTAAGGTATAAAGATAAGCAGCATTTTTTCTTCCTAACAAAATAACAAGATGAAAGCGTCCTCCTTCTTTATCTGCTTCAACATCAGGAAACTCATTTAAAAATAACAATAGTAGAGTAAGAATTCCGGGAGGTATCGAAACCCAAACTACTTCAAGAGGTAATAAATTGCTTAAAGCAGTTTCGGGAACAGCTGTCATAGCGATGTATGCACCCATCACAACTAAAGTCCCTAAAGTTAAGCCGGAAAATAATTCTCCAAGAAAAATCTTTGATAAAAAATCAGTATAAAAAACAATAGTCAAGCCACCAATAATTGCAAAAACCATTATTATCCAGTGCGAAACAAAAGAAAAATAAACACCTATACAAAAAGAAAGTATCAATGTTGATATTGCAACAAATTTAACTTGTTTTGGTGTTGTAAAACCTTTAGAAATCATTTTGCTTCCACCGCTAAAAGGAGTTTGAGTAGTTTTTGAATCTATTCCTGTTTTAAAATTGTCGGAATATTCATTAAATAAATTGATGCTGGCATGAGCAGAAACAATTCCAATTACGAGCAGTATTGCATTTAAAATTCTAAATTCTGAATAATCAGTAGGATATTTGAATGAAAAAGCAATTCCTATTCCTACTAATAAGACTGCTAAAATCAAAAAAGGTGCTCTAATTTGAGCCATCCAAATATTAAATTTCTTAGGTTTTTCCATAATGAATTTTATGAATATTTTAAAAGGTAAAATTAAAAAAATATTAAACTAATCATCATTGTAATCAATTTATTTTAATTTAAAACTTATTAATTTATAATTAAATTCCCCTTCCTTCCAACATTTATAAGGATTTTGGATTTTTGTGATTGTAGCATTTTTTGAACCGGCATTTGAAACACAATAGAAATAAAATTTATTGCCATCATTTTCATCAAAATATTGTTTGGAAATTTTCCATTTATTATTGTCGATAAAAAATTCTTCACCAAATCTTTCTTTAGCAAGCACAGCAATAAATTTCAATAAGTTTTCATTCTGTTTTATTTTAAAAGAATAGCCTGTTTCTTGAGCATTAGTTTCGATAATTTCAATATTCTCTTGACTTGAGTATTCGTTTTCAGAAAGTGCTTTATAAACAAATTTTTCTGCCCACTCCCCTACTTTTTTCATTGTTTCCACATCAGGAAATTTCTCCTGTTGATTAAAATCAGGGAAAGCCATTTTCGAAGCATCAAAAATATTTTGAATCTCCGAAAGCTCCGATTCAGATATTTGTTTTTCGTTTGAATTACTATTGTCAGGATTTTTAAAATCAATGAATCTCACTGTTGTTTCCTGAGCTTTAATTTCGGGTTTCCACGAATAATTGTTTGTATTTTTTTCTTTTGCAGAAAATCGTTTTTCCAAATCTCGAAAAGAAATATTTTTCGATTCAAGAAAGTCGAGTATCTTTCTTTGACTTTCGGGAATTTTTTTTGCACTCTCTGTTTCGCGTTCAAAAACTTTAACACCAACGTCCTTAAGAAACATTTCAAGCATAATAAAATCATCGGGAGTTTTAGCAAGATTTTTATATATCCTTTTTGAGACTAAAAACAATTTTTCGTTTTCATGAATATATTGAGCTTTTGTTGGGAAATATGTTTTCTCAGGCTCAGTGAATTTTGTTTTGTTAGTAACAGGATTATATGATTCAAGAAAAGGGATATTTCTCAACTTAATCAAAAAACTTTCCGAAGGATTTGCTTTGTGAACAGAAATAATTTTTAATAGGTCCGACTTATATTGCTTTGTGTGAATGTTCAAATTTTCGTTATTATATTTAGGAAGAACAAATTCAATTACTTCGGCAGATAAGTCAGGTTCAATTAGTCCAAGTTCGTTAAAAAAACTCAACACATTTTCATTCTTTGCAATGCTTCTTTTCACAATTTTATACTTACTGCGAAACTTCCCGGGTAGATAAACAAGCGGACTTTCATTTTCGTCAAAAGGTGCTGAAAGTGATTTATCGTTAAGCAAAATAAATTTTTTGTTTCTTAAACTATAATAATGCTCTTTGTTTTCTTTGTCCCATAAATATTTTCTTGAACCAAGCAATGAATAAAATCTAATAAACCATTTTTCGTTTTTATTTTGAAGAAATTTCGGTTTAACAGCTATTTGAAAAGCAAATTTCTTAAAGTCAATTTTGGTAATTTTTAGCTTCGATTCAAAATAAATTTTCAGTTCCTGAGATTCATCTTTTGTAATATCATCAGATATCCAGCTTTTCTTTGCAAAGAGAAATTCAATGTCATTTTTATTCAGCAATTCAATAATTTCCAGATTTTCGGCAAAAGCAGAATCTTTAGCATAAGTGAAATTATTGTTTAAAGCAGGCAATAGTTTCTTAGTAGAAAATTTTTCTAAAATCACATCATAGAAAGCTTTATAAACAGGATGTTCTTCTAAAGTAAGGGCATCTTTTGGAATTTCTACAATCGGTAAAATCTTTAAAAAATCAAGGTCAAGAAATCCCAAATCCCTAATTTTTGTAAGCATAGAAGCAAAGAAGTCAGCAGTTTCTTTTATCAGCTTTAGATTTTCGTTGGCTCTAAATTTATCAAAAGGCACGAATTCTCTTGTCGGTGTTGTTGTGAAAGAAGCATGAACAAGAAAGTTCAAATGAGAATCATGTTGAGTAGGAAAATAAACGAATAATTTTGAATTTCTGAGTGGTTCAACAACTTTACTGTCTTTTCCTTGCTTTAATTTAAAAGCTAGTTCAATATCAATTTTGCTATCTGATTTATTTTTAAATAATACCAAAAAATTATCATCGGGCTTTGATTTTGTTGAATAATGAATATTTGAAATCTTTATGTTGTTACTTATTTTTTCAGTAGTTTTTTCAATAAAAAATGAAGTATTTTTGTTAAAAATTTTTATTTCAATTTTATTGATTTCCGTTAAAAACAAAAGAGAGTATGCGTTAATCTCATCCAAGCCATGCTTTACAATTTTAAAAATATTCTTTTTATCATTTTTTTTAAAAAGCAAAACTATGATAGTTCCGAATTCATCAGAAAAATGTTTTCTTTTAACTTTTTCTAAAATTTCGTAATCAACAATTTTGTAGCTGTACTGGGCAGAAAAAACATGTGGCTCGTCTGTAATTGCAAAAACCGATTTAAAACCAATGCCGAATTTTCCGATTAAATTCACTTCATCTTTACCATCTTTTGTAGTGTTGGCAAAAGTTGTAATAGATTTCAGGTCTTCTTCATCAAAATCTTTTCCATTATGAAAAATTTCTATCCTGTCTTCAAACAATTCAAATCTGATGCTGCAATTAGCTGTAGGATTTTTCCTGCGGCGGTAAGCATCTTCGCTATTCTGAAGGATTTCATCAATAAAACGAGCAGGTTTGCTGTAAAGCCCTGTTAAAATCTCAGCATGACGATTGCCTTTAGCTTTGTTGGCAGCAACTGCTTGTTTGCTTCTTTTGATATGTTCTTTTAAGGATAAATTCTTCATTAAACAAAATAGATAATTTGCTTTGTCATTTTTCGAGATGCTAAATTAATTATTTTTTAGGAAATATTGTAATTGATTGGTGGGGACTAAATTTTATTCATTATAAAATACTTTTTCCTATTTTTGCAAGCAATTCAGAAAAACAAGAAATGTTAATAAAGAAATATTTAATAATATTATCAGGAATAATTCTTTTTCTTCCATCATGCCAAAAAGACCCGAAATCACCAAGTTGGGATATTGATGTTTTGGCTCCGATTATTGAATCAACAATTGACATTTATGACATTTTTGATGACTCTTTAACAACTACTAATTCCGACAATTCTGTAAACCTTGTATTTGACGAAGTTATTTATGAATTTTCTCTTGACACATTATTTAATATTCCAGACACCATTACAGATGAATTGTTCCAACTGCCTGTTAACTTATTAGTTCAACCTGGACAAAAGATTGTTGATTATTCAAAAACCAGCAAAATTAAAATCCATAATGCTGAGATATCAAATTTAATAGTTGATTCGGGATTTATTGATTTCGAAGTTTTAAACACAATAAAAGAAGATATTGTTTGTACTTACACAATTCCATCAGCTATTCTCAACGGCAATTCTTTAGTAATAAAAGAAACAATCCCTGCTGCAACAAACCAAGCTACTTTTTTTACAAAAAAAGTAAGTATTGCAGGCTATAATATTGACCTAAAAGGTAGTGGCAATTCATCAAATACTTTGAATTACAATATAATAATGGAAATAAGTCCAAATGCAAATCCGGTAATGTTAACGATTCAGGATAGTTTTGTTGTAAAAGCAAGAATTGTTGAACTTATGCCCTATTATGCAAAAGGTTATTTTGGCTCTGACGATTTCATTGTTGCTCCAACTTCAACTGATGTAAAAATTTTTGATATAATAAGTGATGGAAAAATTGATTTTGAGAAAGTAAATGCTTCATTTGTCATCGAAAACGGTTTCGGAATTGATGCACGTTTTAAGATGAATTATCTCACTTCAATAAATTCACAAACTAACAGAGTTGTATCATTAAACAGTTCTTTTATTGGAAATTCCACAAATATAAGCAGAGCTTCAGAAACTTATGTTCCGGCAAATCCTGTAGCACTTAATATTTACACCTTTCCGCTCAATAATTCAAACATAAAGAATTTCATTCAAAACATGCCTGATGAAATTGGATATTCATTAGATATTAAATCTAATCCCCTTGGAAACGTTACATCAGGCAACGATTTTTATTATAAAAATCATAAGTTAAAAGCATATTTTAATATGGAAATTCCGCTTTCAATAACTTTAGATGAATTGTCCTTGCAAGAAATTGTTGATTTTGATATAAATAAAAATGATAAAAAAAATATCAAAGATGGTGTGTTTACTCTCATTGCTGATAATGGATTTCCTTTTAGTGTTATTATTCAGTTTTATATGCTCGACGAAAATGAAACAATTATAGATTCTCTACTAACTACAACAAATTTTGTTTTATCTGCTCCTATCGACTTTAATTATAAAGTTACCGGGAAAAAGCGGACAATATTAAAAATGCCTGTGAGCGAAGAAAAAATGAATAAACTTTACAATACAAAAAAATTGATGATTGAAGCTCGATTAAACACAGCTGGAATGGGACAGCATATTAAAATTTATGACGATTACAAACTTGATATAAAGTTAAGTGGGGATTTTAATTATACCTTGAATAATTAGCTTCTTCCTAAGATAACGGAGTGTTAAATAAATAAATATATAAAAAATCACAAAAGACAAGCATCAAAATACAAAACATTTCCGTCAGGATAAATCTCAATGACCAAAATATCAATATTCAAAGCTGTTTTGAACATTTATTCATTGATATTTGGAATTTGTTTGTTTTTTGTTTTTTGATATTTGGTACTTAATTTTAAAATTGTATAACAAATAATTCTTTTAATCTAAATCATTTGAAAAAAACAATATTTACATATCTTTTTCTTTTCTCCTTATTTCTCTGTAGGGCTCAGCAAAACAATGTTTTTATTGATGATTTTGATAAGTTTTCTTTTGAAATTAGTACTAATTTAAATCTTAATTCAAATTCTGTAACAAATGAGTTTATTAGTGCTTATTTGAATGGAGATTATATTTCCGATGAACTTAAAAACAAAACAATAGAACGTCTGGAAAATGAAAATAGAATTGGATATATAAACAACTATAAAGCATATTATTTTCAAAAAACAAATAAATTATTTGGAAGTTCTGATTGTGGTTTTTTTGTTGGCATTGAATATCACAATTTGTTAGAAGTCAAGTTCAAAAAAGAGTTATTTGAAATATATTTTAATGGAAACAGTCAATTTGAAGGGCAAAGAATTAATCTTGACGACATGAAATTTAATTCGCTTAAGTTCCAGCAAATAAAATTAGGATTGTTTAAAAATATTAATGTTAAGTCCGGAAAAAGCACTGTCGGGCTTTCATTAGCTTTCAACAAGGGACAAAACAATTTCTTTGCAGATGTTAAAAATGCTTCCTTCTACACTCACACAAACGGCGAACAGCTTGAACTTGAAATAAAAACTGATGTTCAACATTCCGACACATTGAAAAGTGATTTATGGGCTTTCAATGGTGTGGGGACTTCTTTAGACTTTTTCTATGTTTACGTTAATCCAAATGGTAATAACTTGATTTTTGAAATTAATAACTTTGGTTTTATTTCATGGAACAATAATTCTTATAGCTTTTCAAAAGACACTCTTTATAATTATAGCGGCTATAATATCGAAAATATTTTTAATGTAGAAGGTGAAATTTTTCAACAAACAAGCACTGATACTTTGGTTGATGAATTTGCTTATAATAATGAAAACAATAGTTATTTTTCTTTTTTACCAATGTTAATACAATTATCATATTCTCAAAATCTGATTAAAGATAAACTTACAATAACCGGACTGTTAAATCATTATACTTTTACTGAATACAAGCCATTTATACTGCTTAAGCCAAACTATTACTTTAACAAGAACATAAGAGTATCACCTTTGTTATCATACGGAGGATATGGAAAATTTAATGCCGGTTTAGAGGTTTCATTCAATATCGCAAAAAGTTTTTCATTGGTTGCTGGAACAAATTTTTTAAACTCATATATTTATCCTGAAAATTTATCAGGTCAGGGAGCTTATTTTTCTTTATCAAAAAAGTTTTAATTTTAAAAAATGCAAAAACTCATAAAAATTAGAAAGGCAATTATTTAATGAAAATCTATTTTCTCATATTATCCACATTATTATCTTTTGTGTTTTATACTCTAAATGCACAGCAAATAAATTTTGAGAAAACTTATGGTTTACCGGGTTATAATTATGGCGAAAAAGCCATTCAAACCAATGATGAAGGATATATTATTTTAGGAAATAAAAGTGGTTTTACAGGCAGTTCGGACATTTATCTTATAAAAACCGATACTGTAGGAAAAATTATTTGGGATAAAGCTATTGGAGACTCAAACATAGAATGGGCTGAAGATATAATTCCAACATTTGACAATGGATTTGTTATAAGCGGATATTCAAACAACGGAACGAATAATGATTATCAGGTGATGTTGATTAAGCTCGATTCAACCGGGGATATAAAGTGGAATAAATCTTTTGGTGGCAATGACTGGGATTTTGCTTATTCGCTTGTTCAGACTCCCGACAGCGGCTTTATTATCATTGGCGAAACTTATAGCTATGGAAATGGAAACAATGATGTTTTCATTTTTAAAACCGATAAAAACGGAACTCAGGAATGGCAAAAAACTTATGGCGGCTCAAATGAAGATGTTGCTAAAAGCATTAATCCTTATAAAAATGGATTTGTGATTGGCGGCTATACTAACAGTTTCGGAGCCGGTCAATACGACTGTTACTTGCTTTACATAGACCAGTTTGGCGACACTTTATGGACTAGAACGTTTGGGGATTCTTTGGATGATAAATGCTTTTGTGCAAAGCAAGTCGAAAATTATAGAATTATTTTAACAGGTTCAACTCAAAATTATGGCGCTAAGCAAATAGACCCAATAATATATAAAATTGATTCAGCAGCTAACAAATTATGGCATAATCTTCATGGTGGAACAGATGATGATGAATATTTTGATTTTATTGTAAATCATAAAAACCAATATGTTTTTGCAGGTTATACAAAAAGTTTTGGCTATGCCTTAGAAGATTTTTATTCTATTGCTACTGATAATAGAGGACATGGTATTTTTGGCAGCACTTTTGGAAAAGATAAAACAGATATTGCATATTCAATAAATCAAACAAAAGATAAAGGTTATATTTTGGCTGGCACTTCAACAAGTTTAGGAATCGGTATTTCAAACATCTATGTTATTAAAGCCGATAGTATTTTGCAATTCACTCCTGGCAACCATTCCCATGAATTGGGAATAATTACGAAATCAAAAAACAATAAAAATTTTGTTAAAATTTATCCTAATCCATCTGATAAATTAATTAACATTGAAATCTGTTTAAAAACTCCGGCAAATATTAAAATTTATATTTCAGACATCTTGGGGCAAGAAATTTATTATAAAAAAATTGAAAACAATCCAATAGGAAATACAATTACTACTATTGATTTATCAAAATTTAATAATGGAATATATTTTACAAAATTATTGATTAACAACACTAAATATTCCAAAAAAATTATATTGGCAAAATAATAAGCTAAAAACTCTACTCTACTCCCACATTTTTTATAGCTCCTGAATTTGGGAAGAATTGCAGTTTTGTTTTTTTAGCAGGAAGATAAGTAACAATCCCAAATTGGCTGATAATAAAGGATGCTTCAGCTTTTAGAACAATTCCTTGTTTTATTGAAAATTTTGCATATTCGGGAATTCTGTAATAAAAACCGTGATTTTTTTGTTTAGGATGATGGTCTTCTTTCAAAAATTTCTCAACATCTTTTGTGTTTCTTTCTCTGTCAATATGAATATAAACCATTTCTCCTGATGAATAGTCAGCTTTTACTACACCATTACTTTTCGAAAACTTAAAAAGCGGAAATGAAGCAGAAAAAACATTTTCTTCGGGCAAATAAGTATATCTGTACTTATAAGTTTTTGTAACAGACAGTCCGGTAAAAAGTTTCATATATTCATTTTCGAGTTTTTCAAGTTCTGAATACATATATTCCACAGAGCCTTTTTCATAAGCAACTTCCTGATATCCTGTAATAATATTAAAGCGATTATCTTTGATTCGCATAATGAAATCTGCGGCATCTTTTGCTCTTTGTTCCAATGATTTTTCTACTAATGTTTTTTTCAGAATTTTTTTCTCAAAAGTAATTGTATCAAGAGTTACTTCCTCGATAATAGTATCAATACGTTCATATAAATTGGCATCAGCAAAATATTTAAAAGTTTTGGAGTAGTCTATTTCTTCTAAATGTTTTGTGTCCTTAGAAGTTTTAGCTAATAATATTTCCGATTTATCATTAACATTTTGTATTAATCCTGCTTCGCTTAGTTGAAGCATTATGCCCTTGTTTTTATTATTTTGTTTGTTGCCAAGTTCAACAAAATAGAATTGTTCAGGGTCAGGTCTTGAATAAGTGCTAATTTTAATATCAGCTATCTCATAAAATTTTGAGTTTGCTATTTGAACATTTTTCAAACCGAGATACTTACTTGCATATTTTGCATAAGGACCTTTAATGTTTTCTGTTTCTTTTATAGTAATATCAATGGTTACATAATTTCTCGGCAAGGCATAAAAAACTCCATCTTTATTTGAAGGAAGCTGGTTTTCGGTAATATGAATTACATTAAATCTTGAGCAACTTGTTAGAAAAAAGAAGATAAGTACAAGTGTGGATATTAATAATTTGATATTAGTTTTCATGTTTGATAATTTTTAATACATTTTTACAAATATAGAAATATTTAATTTTTTCTCAACAATTTTCTTGAAATTAATAATAAACCTAAGAAAGTAAAAATACCATTAACTATTAAAAGCTCAAATCCAAATTCATAGCCATTGAACCATTCTTTTGAGTTATTGTTCAGGATATAACAAATAGCGGGAGAGATAATTGAAATCACAGGAACCAGCTTATCACGAAGTTTAAATTTTGTAAACAAACCAAATGCAAACAAACCCAACAAAGGTCCGTAAGTATATCCTGCCACTCTGAAAAGTTTTTGGATTACACTTTGGTCGTTAATAGCCCTGAACCAAACTATCACCAAAAGTAAAACTGTAGCAATTGCAAAATGAACCAAATATCTAACTCGGATTTTTTGTTTTTCAGTAAGGTTTTTCCTATTTGGCAAATTCAAGAAATCAACACTAAAAGATGTTGTCAGAGATGTTAAGGCACTGTCGGCGCTGGAATATGCAGCAGAAATCAAACCTATCAAAAACACTATTCCTGCGAATGGTCCGAGATGATTCAAAGCAATTGTTGGAAATAAATTATCTGTTGTTGAACTTATGAATATTCCTTTAGTATTAGCATAAACATACAAGATAGCTCCCAAAATTAAAAACAAAAAATTAGCAGGAACAAGTGAGGCACTCATCCAATACATATTTTTTTTAGCATCTTTCAAATTTCTGCAAGTCAGGTTTTTTTGCATCATGTCCTGATCAAGTCCGGTCATTACTATGGTTATAAAAATTCCGCTAAAAAATTGCTTTACGAAATGTCTTTTGTCATTCCAATCTTCATAAAAAATCATCTTAGAAAATTTGCTATCAAAAACCGTAGCCATCAAATCTTTAAAATTTGTATTCAAATCTTTTGTTATTAATATAATGGTAATAACAACAGCGAGAAGCATAAAAGTAGTCTGCAAAGTATCAGTCCAAACGATAGTTTTTATCCCCCCCTTGAAAGTGTAAAGGATTATCAATAATATAAAAATGGCAACGGTAATTCCGAAAGGAACACCCCATTTATCAAATACAAACAACTGCAAAACATTAACAACTAAAAACATTCTGAACGATGCTCCTATAATTCTTGACAGCAAAAAATAAAATGCCCCGGTTTTATAAGACCAAAATCCAAAACGTTTGTCAAGATAAGTGTAAATTGATGTTAATTGAAGTTTATAATATAAAGGAAGAAGAACATTAGCTATGATAAAATATCCAAACAAATAACCAAACACAATCATCATATAAGAAAATTGCGTAGAACCTACATCTCCGGGAATAGAAATAAAAGTAACCCCCGACAAAGAAGCTCCAATCATTCCGTAAGCAACAATATACCACGGCGATACTCTGTTGCCTATAAAAAAAGTTTCATTATTTGCTTTGCGCGAAGTGAACCAGCTTATCGCAAATAATAATAATGTGTAAGCTAAAAAAATTATTAGTATGAATTCTGGAGACATTTATTATTTTTGTCCGTTAGTATTTTTTAGCAAAAATATATTTTATTTATTAATTTGATACTAATTTGAATTTAATGGGCAATTTAAAATGACTAAAGTTACAAATGACTAAAATACTTAAAATGATAAATGACTAAAATGACTATCGAATGACAACTGAATAACTATAGAATGATCCGCCTTCGCTAAAGCTTCGGACGGACAAGATAGTATGATTAACAATTTAACAATTTAACAATTTAACAATTTAACAATTAATATTAAACCCCACTAAATTTGCTTATTATCCTTTTTTATTAATTTAAACAAAAATCAAAATATTGTGCAGAATTATCCTTCAAAATTAGTTGAAAATGCAGTGGCTGAACTATCAAAACTTCCGGGAATAGGAAAAAAAACTGCTTTACGTCTTGTGTTGCATTTATTAAAAGAAGATGTTGAAGATGTTGAAATGTTTGGCAACGCAATAATTAATATGCGAAAAAATATAAAATACTGCCAAAAGTGTCATAATATTTCCGATAGTGATATTTGCGAAATATGCTCCAATCCAAAACGTAATGAAAACATTATTTGTGTAGTTGAAGACATACGAGATGTGATGGCAATTGAAAACACTGCTCAATATTCAGGAGTGTATCATATTCTTGGAGGAATAATTTCTCCAATCGAAGGCATAGGACCTCAGGATTTGAATATTGAAAGTCTTATAAAAAAAATTGCGGAAAACAATGTGGAAGAAATTATTTTAGCTCTATCAACAACCATTGAAGGAGATACAACAAATTTTTACATATTTAAGCGTCTAAAAGATTATAATATAAAATTCTCAACTATTGCTCGCGGAATTTCTATTGGCGACGAGTTGGAATATGCCGATGAAGTTACTCTTGGCAGGTCAATCATTAACAGAACTCCTTACGAAAGCACTTTGAAGAAATAGTGTATTTCCTATTGTTATTATTGAATTCTTTTATTTTGCCTGAAAGGCTATAATAACTTAGCATGGGGCAACGCCCCATGTAAAAGACAAAGAACATTAATGCGTCCTGAAAGGACAGAATAATAATCTCATTTATATTTTCAAATTGTTTATTTTAAGAAAGTATTTATTTAGTTATTAAACAAAAAATTAAAAAAAACGATATGCAATTAAACTTTCGTTAAAAAAAATAGTCTTAATTTTATATCTAATTTTAAAACCAAAGAAAAATGAAAAAACTCATTACATTTATTTTAGCAATTATTCTAACAAACACCTGTTTTTCCCAACATTATTCAAAATACACCAATCATTGGTATTTTCTCAAAAATGCAGGATTAGATTTTTCCAACACATCTCCTGTTGCAGATACAAACAATGCATTTAATGCTTATAATACAGATATTGGTTGGAGTTCAGTAATGTCTGATTATTATGGAAATCTAATGTTTTATAGCGATGGATATCATGTCTATAACAGGTATCATAACCAAATGCCAAATGGTTTAGGTTTAAAAGGAGGATTGAGCCAAAATGGAATTATCAGAGTTGGTGGTACAAATATTATTTTTCCAAAACCCGGAGATTCTACATTATATTATCATTTTGTTCCTGTTGGATGGAATTCTACAGGTGATACAACGGCATATTATTCTTTTATAGATATAACTGCCGATAGTGGAAAAGGAGATGTTATCTTAAAAAATATTCCTTTTATGACATCTTCATCAGATAAAATTGCAGTCGTTAAACATTCAAACGGAGAATGTTATTGGCTTATATTACATAAACGATTCTCTAATGCCTTTTATGCTTATTCGTTTTGCGGTAATACTTATGATTCAATTATTCCGGTTATATCAAATGTTGGTCAAGTTTATTCCAATAATTTTATAGCTAAAGGAGAAATAATAATAAGCCCTAATGGGACAAAAATAGCTGTTGCTTCTTTTGGTTTTAATTATCTTGATAGTGTTAAATTGGAATTATTTGATTTTAATGCAGCAACAGGGGTTATTAGCAATCAGCTAATTATCCCGAAAGGAAATTATGATGATTATGCTTCTATTGCATTTTCACCTGACAGCAAAAAACTTTATGCAGCTAATACTTATGTCGGAAATGCAGTGATTTACCAGTTTAATTTAAATGCAGGTTCAGATTCTGCAATAATTAATTCAAAAACTATTATTGAATATTTTTCTAATGGTAGAAATTTTTCAGGTATGCATTTAGGTTTAGACGGAAAAATATATGTGGAAAGAATTTATGGTTCAAATTCTTCTAATAATCAATATCTTGGAGTAATCAACAATCCAAATATTCTTGGTTCTGCTTGTAATTATGATAATAATGGAATATTCCTTGGCACCAGTCATTATTGTCATGGATTGCCTATGTTGGTTGCTTCTTTTCTATTACCACCAATAGAATTTAATTTTACAAATGTTTGTCTT
>Ga0307991_1001741_pt1 | contig 15058 bp, 9 predicted proteins | sample EllFjometagen131_FD_203146 | JGI IMG/M metagenome (GOLD analysis project Ga0307991, IMG submission 203146) | Marine microbial communities from Ellis Fjord, Antarctic Ocean - #131 | ecosystem: Environmental > Aquatic > Marine > Unclassified | place: Southern Ocean | collected 2014-10-08
CCCATAGCCGCTGCCGCGGTATAATTAGGTATCGCTGTTCCTGCCTTTGAACTATCATCTTTAAGCGCAACTAAATATTCTCTTCCCTTTATTCTTCTATCTTTATTAATTCCTTCAAAATTTTCCAATCTTATATCGATCAAATTATCTTCTTTTACCTCTATTCTTTCGCCATTTTGTGTTTCTATGGTTTCCCCTAAAGAATATGGAGCTCCCACAAGCGGCCCTAATTCTGTATTTAATTTACTCTTCAATAGTTCAAGTACCTTTCCATCTATATCGTTCTCAAGAACATACCTAACATTAAGACCGAACATATTATGCCAGGCAATAAGCTGTGCCAGCGTATCCATATTTTCTTCTAACTGATCTTCTTCTTTAGGTACAGTTGTTAGATCTATATGCATATTTACAGGACTCCCTTTCAGGTGTCGCTTGGCTTGCATAAGCATCGGCATCTCATCCTTCATGTCTTTATCGATACTGTCAGAAAAGTTTTTCTCTGACTTCTCTAGAATCAACAAGCTCTGCGGATTAAGATGAAAAAAACCTTTAAATCCAATAAATTCTTTTTCCTTTACACTATAACTGTTTTCATTAAAAGTTTTTTCCCATTCTTCTATCGACTTAAGATGATACGGATGATACATGCCTATATCGCCTGGTATTAATACTCCTCCCGTCCAATCTATTACCTGAAGAGCTTTATTTCGATTTTTTGGATCTATCGCAAGGAATTTCTCTGTTAACTCATCAGGATTATAAGTAGGTTTTATTGTTTCCGAATAGGCATCTTCAATAACGAGTATTTTACCATCATCTTTTAGTATCCTGCGAACATCGTCAAGAAAAGGTTTTATCGAATTCAAATCTATGTGATGTATCATACTACTCAAAATAACAACATCAACAGTTCCATCATCAATCGGGATTTTCTTACCAGGCATTTGTTGTCTAAATTCTGCTTTTACAGAAGTTGGCACACGTTGACCGTATGGAATAATATCAACACCTATCGCTTCAACATTCTTTTTGTTTTCAGCAATACATTCCGCCAAAAAGTTATTACCACATCCAATATCAACCACTGTTGTTCCTTCGGGTAAATGTTTCCCGAGTAATTCCATGTATACTTTAGGTTTTTCTTCAATTTTATAACGCTTTTTATAAATCTCTGCTAAAAGATATTCCTCGCTTTCGGGTTGACCCATAAATTCATATACTTTTTCTGACGCTTTTTCTGGATTATCCCAATTATCAGCTAAAAGGCTAACTATAGTTTCAGGAATGCTTCTGTCAACTCCATATTGGCCATAACTAAAGACTAGAGAAGCTCTAACGAATTCCCTTGCTATAGGATCTTGAAGCATAAATAGTGGGCTTTTATGAGTGGGACCGTCTTCTTTAGCCATTTGCACGGCTAAAGGTTTTACTGATTCTACTTTATCTTTTGAGCTTAACTCGACTGCCTTAAAATGTTCTCCACCATCTCCCTCCAACCTCTTCAATCTCTGCATCCTAATTTGAGTTAATTCGTAAAATGCATCTATATGATCCATCATATCTGCTACATACCCTTTTGTCAAAGCACCTGCAAGTCTCTTCAAAACGTCAAACTTCAAAAGAAACTGAACCATTTTCTTTTCTTCTACAGTAATCATATTTTCCTCTGAATAACTATCTATAAACAGCTTTAAGTTTCTCTCAGCAACTTCTAGATCATAATCTTCTCCTTCCACGATACCTGCTGAAAAATCATTCATTTTCGTGTCTTTTTTTATTGTGTCAAAGTCCAACAGCCCGACTGCTTGATTTTCATTAAATAGTATATTCATTTGTTGAAAATCGCCATGAATATGCATTTTTGGCAATCCATGTATAATATCCTTGTTTGTTCTTAAAAAGTTTTCGGCTTTTTCTAGAACATACCTTGCATTCGTATTGAAAAATTTGGTAGACCCCCTATCATCCTTATTCTCCATTTTATCCATCTTATTCTTTATATTCTGTATCATCTCACTGAATTTCTCAAAATCGCTTGGTCTCGGTTTCATTGCACTTACCTTGAAATCTTCCATGCACTTATGGAAAGCCGCTAGCATCCGACCACAGGATTTTATTTCTTCATCTGTCAAATTTGCGTACATATTAAATCTACTACCACTTGTCTTATCTTTCCCTTCAGCAAGAAAATCCGTAACATAAAAAATTCTATTTTCTTGACCTACATACTGATGCCCGGTATCGTTTAATTGCACCGTAGGCGAATAATATGGGAATTTTTTCTTTTTAAGATGTTTCGTTATTTCAACAGAACGAAGAATCATGTTTTTCTCGTCCATGGAAACACTTTTAACCACATATTGTCCCATAGTAGTTTCTACTAAATAAATGCTTCTGCTTAATCTTCTTGCGGGCAACTCTTTTACTGAAAGTATTTTACCTAATTTTTTATAAGAACCCCATAAATCAAGCACTTCAGGATAAGCTTCTATGTTTTGCTGTGATTGTAAACTCTTTTGTTTTTTCTTTTTAGGAATTCTATTTATTTTGATAACATCGTTTTTTTGAAATACGTTTTCCCACGTCAATTGTACTAACGAAAGGGGCTTTTGTAATTCTGCATCCTCAACACTTATATCATCCTCAGCCTTTCTTTCCCTGCCCTCTGCCTCCTCTGTTTTTGTATCTACATACTCAATCTCAAACACTACATCCTCTTTTCCTTTCACAATAAATGTCGCCTTAACCTTCTTACCATCCTTGTCTCTCTCTACTCCTGGTAAATATTCTATATTGCTCTTTCCTTGCTCAATCCCGCCTCCATATGTCTCAAGCAGAATACCATTAACTGCGGAATAATTCTTGCCTGCCAAAAGAAGTCTAACTCCGGCCAATATTTCAAATTGTGTTTGAAGCGAAACTTCAATTTCTTCATTTATTAAAGCTTGAAATGAAGACTGGACAGCAAGCGTAGTTCTATTGATATTCATACTACTAGCAGAATTCGTCAAAACAACGCCATTGATAATAAATAGACACACTACGGCCATTGCTATAACTTTTTTCACTATATTATGTTTACTTTTATAAATACACATATTTCCCTCATAAAACATAACAAAACCATTCATTCTGTCTTTATCTTTGCTTAACCATATATAGACTAGTATGCTTTATGAAGATTGCTAAATCAATAGAGGACAGGTAAGTATTTTCTCCCTAACCCCCACATATATAATAATTGGACAAATGAATAATTGGGGACCGAAGAAAGAAACAGCCACAACCATTTGCTATTTATGAGGAGAATTCTCTATGATTCCTTTTAGATATGCGAAGGTTCTTTTGGGGTTTTATGTTAAGTCCTTCGTTATGTGAAGTTGTTTGAAAAACTTCCCTAATTATAGGCATATCACGAGATAGTACTTCACATAATGATTTGCATTATAGTGTTTCCAACCAGCTAATTAGATCTTCATTTTGTTTGATAACCTTTTGTATTTTTTGTGAACTTCCCATTGGAGCGCAAGCAGATAATGCTTTGCGCTTCATATTTAGATCAATCTCAATGTAATCATGAGTTGTTGATATATTAGCATGTCCTAGCCAACTTTTAATGACAGTCAAATCAACTCCAGACTGTAATAAATGCATTGCTGTTGTATGGCGGAATGTGTGAGGACTTATTTTCTTATGGAGCAAAGTCGAACATTTTTTACCAGCTGCAATGACTCTTCTTTGAACAATATGACGAATACCAAAACGACTTAATGAATCTCCTTTAGCATTGAGGAATAATATGGCTTGTGATTTGTCGTTTATTTCACGTTCGACCAGATAATTTTGTAACAGATTTGTTGTTTCTGTCCAAAGTGGAACATATCTGGTTTTTTGGCCTTTGCCAGTTAGAACCACTAACGATGGTGATTCCAGGCGTAGATCTTTAACACGAAGATCGCATATTTCTTGAACGCGGGCTCCTGTATTGTAGAGAAGACTCAAGAGTGCATAATCGCGTCTACCTAATAGAGTTGTTTGGTTGATAGTGTCCAGAATAGCTTTGACTTCATTAACCTCAAGATATTCCATAGATCGGTGAACCGCTTGTTTAAGAGGAATCGCTATTATCTTCTGGTATTGACCAACGCGAAGTGTATCTTGTGTTGCAAGATATGCAAAAAATGTACGTAGAGCTGCTAAGCGAAGATTTCGAGTAACAACTTTTATTTTTCGTGTTTTTTCAATGTTATCAAGGAAGGCTAAGACAATTTTAACGTTAAAATTGTCTAATGTAAGTCTGGTGGTATGCTTTTTTAGATACTGAGCAGCAAAGGTTAAAAAGAGTTTAATTGTGTCACGATAAGCAAACACTGTATTACTGCTTAGTCCCCGCTGAGCACTTAAATAATCTTGGAAAAATGTTTGAATATAGTGTAAGAGTTGTTTTGTTTTCTTCATAATCTACCTCCTGATTTTAAAGTTCTATCCGTAGAAATATATTTTTTAAATTTTTGACCCGCTTTTTCAAGCAGCTGAACTGAAATATGCAAATATCTTTCAGTGTAAGCAACCTTAACGTGTCCAAGATAAGTTGCTAGTACTGGAAGATAGGCTGTTGGATCTTTGCCGGTTTGATAAAACTCATTTAGCCATCGGGTTGCAAATGTATGACGCAAATCGTGAAGTCTTGGATAACCTCCTTGTTCAGTTTTAATTTCCAGTTGTTTAGTTAAATTACGAAACGTATGCCCAACTAAAATTCTTATAAGTCGGTTTGCCCGTTCATTAACAAAAAAAGGTGCTGTATTGCTATTGTCATGTCCAAAGGATCTTCGTTTTTCTTTATAGTCAGATAGCACAATTACAGAAGATTTTGATATGGGGACTACTCTTGACTTACAGAATTTGGTTCGTTGGACATAAATCAATCTGTTTTCCAAATCTACGTCTTCAATGTTCAGTCTAACTATCTCTCCTATCCGAAGACCTGTTACCCACAAAAGTCCAATTACTGTGGCATATGTGTGCGGACGTAAAGAACCAGGTGGAGTGAGCTGCTTTGCCAATTGAATTAGTTTATATATTTCTGTTTCGGTGTAAATATGAGGTTTGATTTTCCCATTGCCAGGAGGAACTAAACTCCTCTCAGGGATATATGTATCAGGCATAAATTGAAACAGAAAAAAACAAAATTGACGTATATGTGATACCTCCATACTACGAGAAGTTGAGTGTAAATGTAGGATTGTTTTTAGATATCCAATTACCATGGATCGCGTTACCTTTTTAGCTTTTGGATAACACTTAAGCATATACTTGTCAAAAACACCAAGCGTATGCTCTGCACCGGTCATAATAAAGCCAAGAGATCTGCGTAACTCCAAATGACGCTTTATCATGTGAGCAAGAGGTCCGGAGAACTTTCTCATAATGTCACCTCCTTTGGCCATTCACGAATAAGCAAACAAAGTTGAGGGATATCAACCTTAGTATAAATAAAGGTTGTGTTGATAGACCGATGTCCCAACAAATCAGATATGGTTTTGATGGGGACTTTTTGCTCCATCAATCGTGTTGCAAAAGCATGACGTATGGGATGTGTGCCTTGGACTTTAGAATGGATACCAGCGCGCTTGTAATATCTCATTAGGGAGGTGCCAAGTCGATAGTTAGAACTAAAAGGTTTAATTGGTCTGTTAACTGTTAAAAATACCTCTGGGAACGTAGCATTCCCACGATCTTTTCGTAAATAGGCGAGCAATGCATTAATAACTTTAGGTTTAAGTGGAAAGGTTAATGCTTTGCCTTTCTTACATTGTTTAAAGTGAATGAGTCCTCCATGCCAGTCAATATCCCGCAATTTAAGTTGAGTAACTTGTCCAATCCGCACGCCATAAGTAACTATCAATTGTAAAATGGCATAGTCACGTCTTCCGCTTGATTTAAATCGATTAGGAGCCTTAAGTAATTTTTGTACATTTTCCCAGGATATTGCACGAGGGAGTCGATCTAGTTTCCAAGTAATAATAACTGGGACAGCACTTACCAGGTTTCGAGAGGTGTATCCCTTTAAATAAATAAATCGGAAAAAACTACGCAATGATGAACTAAGATGTTTGCGGCTAGCTCTGTGCATGGGGTTGGCTGTTTTAATGATATAATCATGAATTATATAGGGTGAGATTGATCCGATTTTCGATGGAGCTGCTTGCTTTCCCAGTTCAATTAAAAATGGTGAAACATAGTGTCGTCTAATGGCAATAGTAGCTTCGGAAACACCTTGGTAGGTTCTGAGAAATTCCAGATATTCAAGCAGCAATTTTGAGCGAAGGGGTTTTTTTGAACTCTTTTTTTGTTTGTTTTCTGAAAACATAGGCATACCTCCTGTTTTTTTTAGTTGATAAAAAACAAGAGTATACCTTAAATCTATTCAAAAATTATGTGAAGTACTATCTCGTGATATGCCTATAATCAGGGAAGTTTTTCAAACAACTTCACATAACGAAGGACTTAACATAAAACCCATTATGTGGAGCTCCACATAAGGGGTTGTCTGTCCTTTTTTTTGCTACAATTCTAACGGCTTTTTTGACTGTTTCTTCTCCGTAGTCTGTGGTAAGTTTTAGAAGGGTTTCTACTGCTTCGGGGTCGTTTTCTTTGTAGACTACTTTTGCGTAATCTCTTGCTTTCTGAACGGTGGCTTCGCCATAACGCTCAGAAAGGCTTGAGAACCTTTCATCTACTTTTTCGGGATTATACAGTCCCAATACTTTGTAATGATTTGCAAGACGGGATTCTCCTGAATCTTCCTCGAACTTCGAATATCTTATATCTATTATGTTAAGTTTTCTTAATTCCTGCATTCCATTTGATATATACCATTTCTTCAAATGGAACTGCTTTTCTATTTCTTCTCTTGGAGCAAAAAACCATGGTTTCGAATCTGATGTTGTATAGTAAGCTAATGATACTAGATATAAAACTTTTGCTCTTAGACTAAGTTTTTTGTTCCAATCATAAGTGAAATATCCTATTGGAAATTCTATCATCCGTTCATCTTGTCCAGGAAGTATTTTTAAAACTACTATGTCTTTTCTGAAAATATCCTCATCTTTGAAGTCTATTAGTCCATACTTATCTCTCAGCTTTTTGAATGTTCGGTTAATTAGCGTTTGAGGCTGTTTTTGTGTTAGCTTCAAATCTTCAATTATTTTCTCATAGCTGATCGTTACTGTATTTGTTTTTGGATCACTATATCTGAGCAACGTTAAATACACATCTAATGCTTGCTCATCGTTTTTGGTTGCTATTTCTGAAAGCAAATTGGGATTCTCTAAAAACTTAAAAGACACTTTTATGCTTGAATCTGAAGTTATCACATTAGGTTTTTGAACTTCCATATCATTAAAATCTTCTTTCAGAGATTCTGCTAGATTTCTTGATTCTATCATTAAATTTGATTCCACATTCTTACTGAGCGCCGTTTCAGTCCAATTCGACGAACCAAGGATTACTGTTTTTTTATCTATAATAATCACCTTAGAGTGTGTGTTCACACTTGGCTGGTCAAATGATACATTTATCCCTTCTCGCTGAAATAGCTCATAAGCATAAATGTTTTTCGCTTTAAAAAGCTCCCAATCCGCTAATGCTTCGTCTTGTTCTCCAGATAAGTCCATTGTTTGATCTAAAATCACTTCTACGTCAACCCCCCGCCTATGTGCTTCAACTAGAGCTTGAATGATAGCGTGTGGTTTGGAATCTTTATCAAACGGATTCCAGTTTACATAATACATAACTACAAAGATCGATTCTTCCGCTTCATTTATTGCGTTTAATGTTGTTTCGAAATATTTATCTTTTGATAGGTTTTGAACATCTGCTTGGTATGCATATAACTTGGCAGGGAATACCGTTACGCTTATTAAAAGAATAGCTATTCCAATAAATTTTTTGAATTTGATCATCCTACCATCTCCATCCGGCACCAAGTACAATTTGTTTTTCTTTGCCTGAGGTGATTCCTCGCAGGAAAATCTCGCCTTGATCTTTTAGAATTTTCTTTGAAAATTTAATATCTATGCCCATATCTTTACCAAGTTTATTTTTTAATTTGAAATCTACATTGCAATTGTCTCCAAATTTATAACTTGCTCCGAATACGACCCTTTTTAGTTTCCCCTTTTCGTACGGCATTTCAAATAAAATGCCTAATTTCTTGTTTATTTTCCATTCTCCGAAAAGGGTTATCTTTTTCTTTGATGGGATGCCTCCTACCCCTATTTCATATTGCAACCCTCTTTTGAGAGGTTTACCTAAACTAACTTTAAAATCAAATTGGGAGCTTATCTCCTTATTTAAAACATATAGAATTCTGTGTTTTTCTGTTATATCCCAATATCCTTTAAGAGTTATGGTATTTGTTATTTTTCTTTTAGTTTTTAGCTGCACTTTTGTATAAGTATAGATTATTTGATTTTGCTTCCCAATATCCCATTTGCCTACCATAGTTAGTTTGTCAGTTTTGCTCTTATCCCTTTTGACCTTAAATGAAAGGCGATTATATTTATCGGCTTGCCATGTGCCGCCAAGCTCTAAAATATATACTTGTGTTTTATTTGCAGCAGTTTTTGTTGTAGCAGAAAACACCAACTTATTTGCCTTAGCGTCTATTATTTCGCCTTTTATCTTTATTTTATCTCCGGCACACTGTTTATGCTGTTTGTCTAGAGTTAAGATAAGATCATGATCTTTATCCAAAGACCATTTTCCTGTGAGTTTAATCTGTTTTGGGATGGTAGAATCTTGGGGTTTCTTTACATGATATGTAAACTTGTTATCTTTATCTATTTTTATTTTACCGTCTAGAATTTTTCTGAATCTGGGGAGTTTTGATTTTTTGCCTGTTTCTTCAATAACAAGCCTGTTAAGGGGATCGATTTCATATTTTATTTTTTCGGTTTTTCTCATAAGTTCTGACTTTGTCATTTTTCCCCGGATACTCACTCAATTTTGTATTTCTTTACATTAAAAGATCTTCTGTTTAACCAAGCATCTATTTTATCTTGTCGAAAGCGCACACGCGTTCCGAGCTTAACAAACGGAATTAGTCTTTTATGCGTCCAGCTATATATCGTACTTTCTGTCACGGATAATTGATCAGCAAGATCTTGAACTGTAAGAAGTTTTTTCTTTTTCTCCAGCTGATTATTATATTTAACAAGTAGCTGGGTCATTGTTTTACATGCTTCCTCCACCCTTTTCTCCCAATTAGGATGCACAAATTCTGTCTCTATTATTTCTACATTTTTCACTTTGTTCCTACCGGCTATGGTTTATGTATTTTCTTTACTCATTTTCTCTAAATTTTGTTTTACTACCATTGAAGCCTTACAATCATCTTCATTGTAATCAAGAATTCTTTGCAATATTTTTTCATTCTGTGTTTCACAGTATTCGTTATACCATTGAATCGAAAGTGCGCCTGAAGGCGTTTCGTCCCTCCAGTTAAAACCTAGATAGGTAGCAATTGCCTTTAAAGAATAACTTGGGAGGGGCCAATCTGTTTTGCTAAAAATCGCATCATAATATAAATCTATAATATGATCTTGCTTGAAATATTCTTCTACTTCCTCTGACGTTATGACATCCGGGTAAAGATTCCCCATGGCTTTGTAGGTGCTTTTTTCGTGGCTTGAATAGTAATATACTGCGTGGGATTTTCCCTCAAAAGATCGCAAGTACTCCCATAGTTCTTTAAACGCTTTTTTCTCTCCTTCTTCATCATTTGTTTCAGCAACAAATGAAACAAATTTTTCTTCATCCCCTATCTTTTCATAAATGCCATGCAAATATACAATTCCCTGCATTGGATCATTTTCTATATCAAGATATAATTCGATATCTGTTTTTGGGAATATAATTGATTCATAAAACACCGGTTTCTGATCAATATTTAATACCTGGGCTCGTTTGTGAATCTGGGTTATTGTCTTTTCTCCAAGCTGCATTCCTTTTAGTTTATCTTTCTCAAGTTTTCTTGTTACCAGAATAGATTCAATATCCATTTCTGACATTTGTCTAGTAGTCATAATTCCAAAGACATCATTTAGAGCATCACGTTTACTCCGCCCTAAATAAAATAGCTTGGTAAGGTCATCTTGCCCATAACACCACTTCTTGCAACTTGTATACCAAATGCACATTTTGCAAACAGATCCTAGCGCCGGAACATTTTGAACCTCATCCGAAAGGAGCCGACTAACCTCAGCTTTTATCTCCTCATAATATTGCCAATATGTTCTTGTGTCTCTTTTGCCAAGCGTTAAATCTAAGTCATACTCTGCATGCTCCTCGTGCCCATCAATAATGATCCCTTTATTTTCAGAGGCATATCCAAGTTGCTTAAGTATATCCGTATACAAACATAATTGGGCAGCATAGTGTTTCTTTAACTTTTCCTCACCATTTTCAGAAAAATCACCATATCCTCGTCCAGATTTAATGTCAATAGGTATATACTCGACTCCATCCTTTTTTATGAGATCGGGTATCCCTACCATATAATCATATTTGATTACTCCCTGATATATAAGTTCTACTCCTTCATCCATTGCTTTTTTTGTTTCAGCTATCCTTTCATCATAAGTTCCTTCTGAAACATCTTTGTACTCACCGATGGATTCAATGATTTCCTTTTCATGCAGAACTCCCCTCTCCCAGATAAGCTGCAAGAAAGCATTCTCCTCATCCTGTTTTTCATCCTGAGGTCCATATACATCTCTCCACACTCGATGCGGACACTGGATATAGTTATAAAGTTTTGAGGCTGTTATGTTCATAATTCTTAAACTTCCACGACCTCCCACAAATCATTTGGAATTTCTGTAATATAATCATCAATTCTATCTTTATGAACTGCCACACATAATAAGTGAGTTGGTCTACTCATTCCTACATATGCCATTTTTAAAGATTCTTTCACATGTTTTCCTGTCCTAGTAGGTGCAAACTCACCCATAAAAGAGTCTTTCAACCTTTCACTTTCATATGATTTACCACCATCATTCTGATAGTATGTTTCTACATATAGAGTAGCCGAATGTGTTTCTCCTTTTGCGGAATGTATCGTACCAATCTGAACTTCAAGATTGTCTTTTCTATATATATTATCACTTCTATTTTGCTCGCTATCTTCTGTTCCCTCCGATCCTAATCCAATATTATTACTGTTCAGAAAAGATAAAGTTTCTTCTAATAACGTCGTTAACCCATATGTTCTTCTTAAAAATTCTGGTAAATATTGTTTAAGTTCCTCATGTGCTTCTTTTATCCTTTCACAATGAAGGTGCCTACAGCACCTATACAGCTGGAGCTTAATCATAGAATATTCTTCTATATGGCTTTCTTTTAAAAATTCTAGCAAAATTCTTTTTGTATATACCCTACCATCATTGGTTAAAATATTTTCTAATCTCAGAATTTTTAAAATTGCATTGAGAATGTTTTTGCGACTTTCCGATAGCCCATTTGCTTTTGAAGCTGCGACGGTTCCAAAAATTAGATAATTCAAAATGTTGGGATAATCTACCTTTGTTTTAACTGCCTTAGCAGTGAACGTTGGACAATAGCTTTCCAATATAATTTTATGGTCTTTGTCTCTGGTCTTCCGCCATCCAATAGCTTTAATCGGATGCACCGGGTCAGACGGAAAACAACCGGATTGTTGATGTTTCTTAAGAACCTCTAAATACTTATCAAGTACCTGAGTAATCGTATTGTCCTGATATACTAATAAATGCGGCCTAATACTTGTATGCGTTGCTACACTCTGAATTGTTTCTCTTGTTAAAGAAAACGATTGCACAACCTTAGCGATTTCCTGTGAAAACCTACAACTACCATTTATAGACAAAACCGTCTTGCCTGTATTCTCCCAAACATCATCACTTTTAACAGATCCATATATGGCTTGATTCCGATCCCCAATTCTTTGATATACGATAGTTTCGCTTCCCTCCCCAAATATATTTTCTAATAGCTCGTACTGATGTACGTCCATATCCTGCATTTCATCAACAAATACATAATTAAATCGCTTCCTGAGAAACGCTTTAATAATTGGATGTCTTTCAATATATTTTTTTGCTAAAAAATAGGCATCATCAAAACACAATATTCCTTTATTGCGCAAATTTTGCTTCATGCCTAAAATAGCCTTATATGTAACACCTGTTTTTGTGCGAAGTGGAAATTTTTGTCTCAAATTAAATCCATAAACCAATTCATCGTTTTCATTTAATCTTGATCCATAGAGTACAGTTTTTCCTATGATTGAATGATTATCTATCCACGTCCTTGCACCAGGAGGACAATATACTTTTTCTTCATATATTTCGTTATCAATACGGATTGGTCTTTTTTGATATGTATTAGAATAGTAGGGAATTGCTAAAAATCGATCTACACAACTCTGGATTGTACCTATATAATTAGGATAGGCAAACAGCCTGGGGCAATGTTTTCCGATTCTTTCTATTATTTGATCAACAGCTGCATTAGTATGCGACAATACTAATACCCCCGATCCCTTCTTAAGAGGCAAGTATTTCTCTAGAATAAGAAGCTTAGCAAGTAGTGCAGTTGTTTTGCCGCTGCCTGGAACTGCCTGTAAATCAATCGTTGCAAGATTTTTGATAAAAGTTTTTCTCTGTGCATCAAAATGCTCGCCTTCTCCCAACAAAATAGACTCTGCATATTTAATATCATTGTCTGTTATCTGAACTGTCAATAGTTTCTCCTGCAGCATACTTTACGGCATTTATTAGATATTCAACGTTTTCATCATTTGATAATTCACTTGCGCTTATAGCTTCCTCTTCGCTAAGTAATTTTGCAAAATGTTGAGCTAAAAGTGTTTTTGATATCTTTTCTTTGCATAACGCTAGAATGCTATTCTCCCCAATCACCTGTTCATATATTGTTTTTGCAATATCATCATCTTTCCATTCACTAAAACACTGGTCTATGCTATCTATCGCATCATTAACTGTTTTCTTTTTAATCTCATCTTGATAGTTTTTTTGTTCTTTGAATGTCAATATAATCGCTTTGTAAAGTATTTTTCTCAAGCATTCGGATAAACCGATGCAGTATTCAAGAGTCCAATGCGGCGACACAAAAGTTTTGACTTTCTGCCCGTCATATTTTTGGATTTTCTTGTTAGTCTTCTTTTCCTTTCTTGTCTCACCATTATCCATCGCCCCTTCATCATCTGGCCTTAAATCTAAGTCGGTTATAACTGCAACTGGCAACTCGAGATTTGGCGTATTTATTCTTCTAAAGATCTTTGAATATCTCAAAAAAACTGTTCCTGCGACATTAATAATCGATATTCCTTTTTCTGTTAAATTGATTCCTATTTTTTTGGCCAAAACTGGTAACAATATTTCTTCTGACCAACCTTCCACTAAAATAACTCCTTTAGCAAAAAACAAGTTTGCTTTTGTAACATCCAGGAATCTTCTTAAAAATCCATAATCTGATTCATCTAACTCTGTATATTCTGGGCCCATTGGATACACGTCCCTATTTGAACAAATGATTAAATTTTTTAAATCGAGTTTTGAACCAATGTTTGGACTATGAGTGCTTATGATCAGCTGAATATCCTTTAGCCCTTCTTCACGTTCGGTATTAGTAAAGTCCTGCAAATACTCTATAACTCTTAATTGTGATTGGGGATGTAGATGCGCTTCTATCTCCTCAATAAGACCCAACCTTATCCCTGACCAATTACTTCTATCTAAGTTTAGAAGCTCCGCAGCAATAAACAATAAATTTTGCCTACCAAGCCCAGATTCATACTCTTCATCAAAAGACAATTTTAACCCTTCTAAAATGTTCTTTAATTTTGGAGAGATAACCCCAAACTTAGCCTTGGCTTCTTCTTCACCTAAAAACCTCTGAACATATGTATTTACATTTGCTTTAATCCGTTCCTCTCCACCAGATGTTGATAGAAACTTTGCCTCCAAATCACAGATTGTTTCCTCGCAAGTTTTTGGCTTATAACTTCTATCAAAGTATTTTTGAATTAAACAGTCGAAACAAAGCGAAATACCTTTCAGCTCATGGCCGTCGGCTTTACCCTTGAACATTTCATGACCTTCTAATATCTGTGAAAGCCTGGAGTTTTTCCTGGGCACTAATTCCGATTGAACATCTCTTAATGGTTTAAGATAAGTGGTTTTCAAATACTCTCTTGCTTCGGCAGTTAATACATAACCGCTTTCATCCGCTCCAGCCTTAATATCAAACGGTAGTATTTTTTCTTTATTGTGCTGAACATCCAAAATAACTTTTAAATACGGGATAGCCTCGTCCCCCTCACCATCCATACTTATCCACTCAGTAAAATGCATCGCTTCTTCATCTTTTAATCCTTTAAAAATACACTCTACTCTCATTCTTTGTGTTTCTTCATAAAAATCACTTATATCAATCCTAACCCATTCAGTGCTATGCGTTTTTATGACCATTTTTATCGCATCAATAATAGTTGTTTTTCCCGCATCATTTTCTCCAATAAGAACATTTAAACCATTTCGAAAAGGCACATTTAAGTCAGGCTCTCGCACTTTATGGCTTTCGGATACAATATCCCCTCCTCCCCCGTATTTCCTGAAATTCCAAAGCCTTAAATTAGATAAATACATACTGCTCCTCAAAAGATTTTATGATTATTGAATCCGCTGTCTCAGAAATACTATAAGTCCATAAATTATGGCCATAAAAGAACCTATCACACATACCATACTAATAAATCTAAAAATGACATGCTCGTAAATGCTTTCGATAAGTTGTTGGGACTTATTTGTCCGTGTTTTGAGTTTATTAACCAAAAAGAGTTTTAGTACTTCGCCTATTGCATCGACCTTCCTCAATGTTGATCTATGCAAGCTAAGATAATTTTTATTATCGAATTCTTCTGCTTCTTTCTTCCCCGACAAAAAATCTTTTTTGGTTATCTTATTGTGATCTATTAGTTTTTCCA
>Ga0307991_1001743_pt1 | contig 15053 bp, 10 predicted proteins | sample EllFjometagen131_FD_203146 | JGI IMG/M metagenome (GOLD analysis project Ga0307991, IMG submission 203146) | Marine microbial communities from Ellis Fjord, Antarctic Ocean - #131 | ecosystem: Environmental > Aquatic > Marine > Unclassified | place: Southern Ocean | collected 2014-10-08
CCATTTGCAACAAACCCCTCATTATCTGAATCTAAATCCAAATCCCACTCTGTATCATCATTTTGACCTTTCAAATTAACATTCATATCACCACCAAATACTACTACAGAAAATACCACCATCATTAATAACCCTATTAATTTTTTTCTCATTTCCAACTCCTCCTTTTTGTAGTGCACCACTTAACTAATGCACTATGATTATACCCATATGTTTCAGCTTTGTCAAGTTTTTTTAAAAATAAAATAATTGATTTTAAATTACTCCTTGAAAGACAGAGCTGTTCCATGCTAAAAGAGAACTTGATCTTCCGCTATAGGTTTCTACTGTGGATTGTCAGTCCTTTTTAGTAATTTTATACAAAAAAATATTCAAACAAAAATTTGTAGGGGCAGGGTTTTCCTGCCCTGGGCGAGAAAACCTCGCCCCTACAAGATATAAAAATGATATTTTTTTAATTGTTATACAGTCTAATCAGGAGGAAAAGATAAATAAAACTTGTATTCTATTTTTTATAAAACCTTAGCTGAATTTATTGAACAAAGTGCGATAAAAAGGACGGGTGTGGTAAAAAACATTTTAATCTTATATAAAAAAGGCATCCCTAAGGATGCCTTTTTTGATATCTATTTTTTTATAAATTAAATTCATTATATATTTTTTTCTGATATTTATTATCTTTTGTAAACAAAAAATTAATTTTAGAATTTGCAACATTCAAAATCATTTTTTTCACTTCAGAAGTATACTTTGACTTTTCAAAAGTTACATCTGCTATCCTAAAATAAGGCAAAAAAGTTAGTATTTCTACATAATCATTTTTACTAGATTTAGAATACTCTCCACCTTTTTTGATTACAATAAACTCTTTTTCATTACTTACATATAGACAACTTAATAAGTTTTTCTTAGTAATTCTATAATATAATTTTTTATATATTTTCTGATCATTATAACTTAATTCTTTCGTTTCTTGAATCCCAACAATTCTAATATTTTCTTCTTCATTTTTTAAATGTTCCCATTTTGTATTGTAATAAAATTCTAATTTTTCAATTTCTTTTTCATTAACAAAACTATTTAATTCTATCTTTTGATCTGTCAAATAGCATTTTCTAATCAATGCAACCATTTTTAAAATTATTTCTTCTGATACCATATTAAATTCTAATTTAAAAATTGAATCACTTAATTGCAATGATAATTCTCCTAAAAGAAGGCTATCAAAAATTTTTATACTGAAAACATCTTTTAATATTACTATTTCTTGACTAATTTCATTATTATTTCTTTCATATACATACATTTTTCCTTCTCTAATGCCTATTACAAAATCATATAAATTCATTCCTGGTTTTGCTACTCTTCTCTCTATTATTCTTGGAATTTTTATTAAAAAATCCCATTTTTTATTCATGTCTACAAATCCAATAAATAAATTTGGCAAAAGATTTTCTTCATCAAATTCAATAATCCAAGGTCCAAATGCGTTATATTCTCTCTCAATTTTTGTGCTCATAATTCCCCCTATTTCATTTTATCTTTTTCCTTATTTTTTCATTTCCTATTTTAACTTTTTTTATTTCAATTTAATCTTAATTTTTCAATTTATATTTTGCGACTATAAGAAAAAAATAAAATTAGATATTTAATTAGAGAGAATTTTATCAAAATGAAAGTTTTTTAATTATTATTAATATAATTTAAAAAAATTAAAAATTATCTCCACCAAGTAAATCTCCTAATCCTCCAAGAAGCGATCCTTCACCTTTTCTTTTTCCTCCTACAGCAGGAGTGCTTTTCATAATTCTCTTTGCCAATCTTGAAAAAGGAAGTGACTGTAACCAAATTGTTCCAGTTCCTTGGAGAGTTGCTAAAAATAATCCCTCTCCTCCAAAAACCATTGATTTTAAATTTCCTGCTCTTTGAATATCATAATCTATATCTCCTGTAAATCCTACTATACAACCTGTATCTACTTTTATTTTTTCTCCATTTAATTCTTTCTTTACTACTGTACCTCCCGCATGTACAAATGCCATACCGTCACCTTTTAATTTTTGAAGTATAAATCCTTCTCCTCCAAACATTCCTGCTCCGATCTTTTTATTAAGTTGAACACTTACTTCTGTTCCTAATGCCGCACATAAAAATGCATCTTTTTGACAAATAAAATCTCCATTTATTTCAGCCATATTTACAGGAATTATTTTACCAGGATATGGGGCTGCAAAAGCAACTCTTTTTTTCCCTTTTCCTACATTTTCAAAATGCGTTACAAATATAGATTCTCCTGTTATTACTCTTTTTCCTGCATCAAATATTTTACTCATAAAATCTTTTTTTGGTTGAGATCCATCTCCCATTTTTGCTTCAAAAGATATACCATCATCCATCCAATTCATTGCTCCTGCTTCGGCTATTACAATTTCACCCGGATCTAATTCCACTTCAACAACCTGCATTTCACTTCCAAAAATTTCATAATCTACTTCATGACATTTCATTTTTTCACTCCCCTTATACTTTTTTTGTAATTCATTAATTTTTTCGAACTATTTAATTTTCATATTTTTAATACATTAAGCATAACTCATCACTAAATTTACTGAAATTAAAAAATAATATTTTTCTATTTCATTATTGAATTATCTGTTAGGATTATTACTATGGAGGGATTATATTTGAATAATTATTTTGATTTAATTCTTCCCCATTTATAGTATAAATATGTATTATACTTCTATTCTAATTAGAAATATTTAATAATATAATTATACCATATAATTAATATTTTTCAAAGCCATAACGGTTGATACTGTCAAGTAAATTAAGTTGATAAAAAATATAAAAGGCTTTTTTTGCTATTTAAACTATTTTAATATATTTATATATAAAAATTAAAATAAGGGATAATAAAAATGAATTTAAAAGGAGGTAATTATTATGAAATTTAATATAATTCATAAAAAAACATTTATAACTTTTCAATCTTTTATAATTTAATATTTAAACGAAATAATAAAAGAACAAGTTTATTCTTAAAATTTATAAAATCTATAATTAAAAGAAGGACAATAATATGAAAAAAATAATACCAATAATCTTTTTACTAATTTTACAATTTACTTTTACAGAAACAATTAAATTTTCAACTGGTGATTGGGCTCCATATACTTCTAATGACATGAAAAATAATGGTGTGATTTGTCAAATAGTAAAAGAAGCTTACAAATTTGAAAATATTGATGTCGAATTTGAATTTCTACCATGGAAACGAGCCTTATATTCAGCTACTAAAAATTCAAAAAAATATGCTGGAACATTTCCTTGGTATTCTAATGATGAAAGAAAAGAAAACTTTTATTTAAGTGACTCATTATTTGAATGTAAAACTGTCTTTTTTTATTTAAAATCTGAAAATTTTGATTGGGAAAACTTTTATGATCTAAAAAAATTGAGAGTAGGAGGAACTCTTGGATATCTTTATTCTACTGATTTTGATAATGCAGCCAAGTCAAAAGTTTTTTATCTTGAACGTGTCCCTAGAGATGAACAAAACTTTAAAAAACTTAAAGCTAAAAGAATTGATATTTTCCCAAATGATATTTTAGTAGGATATCATCAAATTAAAAATTTATTTAATAAAAAAGAAATTGCTCTTTTTACACATCACCCCAAACCTATTGCAATTGAAAATATGCATATACTTTTTTCTAAAGAAGTTAGAAGAAATAAAGAATTATTAGAAAAATTTAATTCCGGATTAAAAAAATTAAAAAAAACTAATCGATATGATAAAATCTTGCAAAATGCTATAAAAAATTAATAAAATTTAATTTTTCAATATAAGAAATATAAAAAATGTTTTTTTGATTTTAATACTAATATTTTTCAATTATAAAATATAAATAAAATAAACCCTTACTTTTTTGATCGACAAAAAGTAAGGGTTTTTAATATTGTGTAATCTATATTTACAACAAATATAATAAACTATTTCTTAGATTCTTCTACTACTCTTTTCATTTCTCTATCCATATTTTCAACAGCTTTTTTGGGAGTTATTTCTCCTTTAATCGCTTTTGATATTTCTATCTGCATTATTTCTGATAATTTAGAATAAATAGGAGAAACAGGTCTTGGTACTGCATATCTTAAACCTATTTTAAACCCTTTACTTCTAAAGAAAGGATTTGCTTCTAATACTTCTTCATCTTCCCATAATTTTTTCAAAGTTGGAGCTTGTCCTGCATATATTGCTGATATTTTTTGTCCTTCTTCTCCATTCATAAATTTCATAAATTCCCATGCTTTTCCTGGGTTTTTTGAATTTTTATTTATCATTGTAACCCATCCACCTAATGTAGCTGCTCCTCCATAATCTCCTCTAGGTAAGGGAGCTACTCCTACCTTTCCAACTATCTTTGATTTACTTTCATCATTAGCTAATCCCCATTGATATGGCCAATTTCTAATAAAAACAGATTTCCCTTCTATAAATGCAGTATGTGATTCTACTTCTGTATATGATGTTATATCAGAAGGAACAGATGGTTGATTTAATAAGTTTATAAATTCAGTTAACCCCTTTATTGTTTCAGATTGATTTATTATTATATCCCCATTCCAATCTACAACTGCTCCCCCATAGGCCTCTATAAATTCTATTGCATTACAAATTAATCCTTCATATTGTTTTGCTTGTGCTACATATCCATAGATAGTCCCATTTTCTCCTTGATATGCATTCGCCATTCCAATTAATGCTTCCCAAGTTTCTGGTGCTTTTTCTACTATATCTTTTCTATAAAAAAGTAATCCGGAATCTATAAACTTAGGTAATCCCCATGTCTTACCTTTAAACTGAACTGCTTTTATAGGACCATTTAAATAATCTTCTTTTTTTATTTCATCTCTTTCTAAATATTCATCTAATGCAAGAACATATTCGGATTCAGCAAACTCTGCTGGCCAAACAACATCTGCATCAAATACATCAATTTCAGATTTTTTTTTGGCAAAAGATTCTATATATTTTTCTCTCTGTGCATCACTAGAGGCAGGCATTTCTTTAAATTCTACTCTAATTTCACCTTTATGTATCTCATTAAATTTTTCAACTATTTTAAATGTTGCCTGAGTAACATCTGCACCTCTTGCATAAGTTAGTATTACCTCTTCTCCTGATTTTGTAGATTTTTTACTAAAATTACTACATCCTCCTAAAAAAACAATTAACATCATACTAATACATAAAACACTTTTTTTCATATTCATACATCCTCCTCTTATTTCACTTACTTGTATTAAAAAAAAATTATATTTTCTTTTATTTTTAAGATACTATCCTTTATTTTATTACTTTTCATCTTATTCTTTACTATCTCCCTCTAAATTTCCACATTTCCAAACTGGAAATTTATTTTATTCAGTATCAAAAAGTTATCCTTGCAAACCCACCTAAATCCTCTCCTATCTTAGGAGCGGCCTTGACTCCCCTTCAACAAATGATAAATTAGACAGTATATCTTTGGCTTTGCCCCTCTTTTTTTGAAGAGGAGAACGGGGTGATTTATTTTTTCTCCTTAGCTTGACGACATTGGGGGGGATGAGGTCTGTTCTCCAATTTATATTTATCCAACAATTACAATTATTTATTATAAAGCTCTATATGCAATATCTTTTCTATAATATTTACCTTCATAATTTATTTTATCTATATTTGAGTACACTTTTTTGACAGCATCTTTTATTGTCTTATCTTTTCCTACTATCCCTAATACTCTTCCTCCATTAGTTACTATATCATTATTATCTTTTTTGGTTCCCGCATGAAACACCAATAATCCAGCTTCTTTTGCTTCATCTATTCCTGTTATTTTATCCCCTTTTTTGTAACTTTCAGGATATCCACCAGCTGCCATAACTACACAAACAGTTGCTTTATCATCCCATTTCACTTCTATTTCATCCAATTTTTCTTCAACTACTGCCATAAATATTTCAAATAAATCTGATTCTAATCTAGATAATACCACCTGTGTTTCAGGATCTCCAAATCTAGCATTAAATTCTACCACCTTGACTTCATCTTTCATTATCATCAATCCAGCATATAAAATCCCTTTATATTTTATCCCTTCCTTTTTAAGACCATCTATTGTAGGTTTTAATATTGTTTCATACACTTTCTTATTTATTTCTTCTGTTACAACTGGAGCTGGAGAATATGTTCCCATTCCACCTGTATTAGGTCCTTTATCCCCTTCATATATTCTCTTATGATCTTGTGATGAAACCATTGGTACTATTGTATTTCCATCAGTAAATGCTAATATTGAAGCTTCTTCTCCATCCATAAATTCTTCAATTACTACTTTTGTTCCAGATGAACCAAATTTCTTATCTTCCATTATACTTTTCAAACCAACTCTTGCTTCTTCAATAGTCAAGGCTACGATTACTCCTTTTCCTCCTGCTAATCCATCAGCTTTTATTACAATTGGAGCTCCTTTTTCTTCTAAATATTTTTTCGCCTCTTCATATTCTATAAAAGTTCCATATTCTGCTGTTGGAATATCATATTTTTTCATCAAATTCTTTGAAAATTCTTTACTTCCTTCTACTTGAGATGCTAATTTTGAAGGACCAAAAGCTTTTAATCCTTCTTTTTCAAACTCATCTACAATTCCAAGAGTTAATGGTAATTCTGGACCTACAATCGTTAAATCAATATTATTTTTTTTTGTAAATTCTATTAATCCATTAATATCATCTACTGCAATATCCACATTTTTTCCATACTCCAAAGTTCCACCATTCCCAGGTGCAATAAAAATTTCATTTACCTTTTTTGATTGACTTAATTTCCAAGCTATTGTTGATTCTCTTCCACCATTTCCTATTATTAAAACCTTCATTAAATCTTACCACCTTTACTTTTTATTTTTATTATTTTTTTATCTTTATTTTTTTCTTGTCAATCCTCTCTTTGTCTAATGCCCAATATCCTGCACTTTAGTTGCCCCTTGAAAAGAAGGGCTGTTTAAGGCTATCTTTTAAGGGATAATTTAAGGTCTATTCTGTAACCCCCTCATCCCTTTTTATCGGTTTCTCCCTGCTAAGGAGAAACCTAAAGCAATAATATGGGATAAGTTCAAAAAAGTCTCCCCTTATCAGGGGGAGATTTAGAGGGGGCTTACTTAACTTAACAGCATTGCCCTCATCCTTCGTTATCAGTTTCTTCCTGGATAAGGAGAAACGCCAAAAGTAAAGGGGATTGAGCTTTTAATTTTTTCTTTTATAACTTGAATTATTTTAAACCATATCCAGACTATCTATATCCGTTTCATTCAAAAACTTTTTTAACACCTTCAATTCTTCTTTATTAAAAGTAATCCCTTTTCCCATTTTCTCGTGTTTTTCATCCCAATCTCTTATATCTGCTTTTGCTTTTCGATCATTCCAAGATATAAGATTAAGTTCCTTTTTCCAACCTTTTGAACCTTCTCCAATTATTCCAATTTTTTCCGTTATTTCAAACTTAATACCTGCCATTTTATAACCTCCATAATTTATTTTCTACTTATTTTATTATACTTTATATATCTTCAAGTTCATTTTTATTCACTTGTTCTTTTAAAATTTATATATATTTAATTATTGTATGCCGTTTAGATAATCTCATTATTTACAAATATAACCGTAGGGGCAGATTCCATATCTACCCTATATTTTTCTTTTAAATATTTTCCATATTACAAAAACCCCTAAGAATATATAGTACAAACTTAGGGGTGATTTTTTACTCAAACATTTCAAGATTTTTATTCAATTTTTCTAATTTATCAGTAAATTCTTTTTCTTTCGATTTTTCTTTCAATATTACATCTTCTGGTGCTTTTGATAAAAATCTTTCATTTTTTAATTTTTTTTCTACTTTCATTAAATCAATTTTATTTTTATCCATTTCTTTTTTGATTCTAGCTACTTCTTTTTCTATATCTATTATTCCCTTTAAAGGTATGTATATTTCTGTTTCTTTTACTATTTTCACAGCAGATATTTCTGGTTTTTCAATTTCACAATCTACTACAAAATCATTTAAATTTGCTAATTTCACTACATCTTTTTTGTTTTCTTCCAAAATTACTTGTTCTTCTCCTTCTAATGTTTTAAAAATAACATCTAGTTTTTTACCTGGAGAGATATTCATTTCACTTCTTATTTTTCTTATTGATGAAATTATATTTTTCATAAATTCCATATTTTTATTAATTACTTCATCTATCATATCCTCATTTGCTTCTGGATACTCTGATAACATAATTGTTTCACCTGTTTCAGGTAATTTTTGCCAAATTTCTTCTGTTATAAATGGCATAAATGGATGTAATAATTTTAATCCTTGTTCTAATACATACCAAAGAATAAATTGAGCTGTTTCTTTTTCTTGCTTATTTTCCTCATTATATAATCTTGATTTTGCCAATTCAATGTACCAGTCACAAAACTCTCCTTTAAAAAATTCATAGACTTTTTTGGCAGCATTATCTAAATTGAATTTTTCTATATTTTTATTTATTTCAATTATTGTTCCATTAAGTTTAGATAATATCCAGTTATCAGACATCTCAAATTTAAGATTATTTACATCTACATCATTAGGTTTAAAATCATTTAAATGCATTAATGCAAATCTTGATACATTCCATATTTTATTTGCAAAATTTCTTCCCATTTCTATTAATTTGTTAGAATAAAATACATCTTGTCCTTGCGATGTATTGTATAGCATACTAAATCTAAGAGCATCTGCTCCAAATTCTTTAATTACTTCAATTGGATCAGGGGAATTTCCCAATGACTTACTCATTTTTCTTCCTTCTTCATCTCTTACTACTCCATGTAAATATATATTTTTAAATGGTATTTCTTTTTTGACATATAATCCCGCCATAACCATTCTAGCTACCCAGAAAAATATAATATCTGCTGCTGTTACTAAAGTGTCTGTTGGATAAAAATACTCTAAATCTTTATTTTCTTCTGGCCAACCTAAAGTTGAAAAAGGCCATAGCCAAGATGAGAACCATGTATCCAATACATCTGTTTCCTGAGTGAATTTAGTTCCATTACATTTTGGACAACTTTCTGGTTGCTCTTTTGCAACTACCATTTCTCCACATTCTTCACAATAATATGCTGGAATTCTATGTCCCCACCATATTTGTCTAGATATACACCAATCTTTTATATTATCCAACCAATTATAATATACCTTCTCCCATCTTTTAGGGTAAATCTTTATATCTCCTTCTTTTACTACCTTTATAGCTTCTTCTGCCAGTGGTTTCATTTTTACAAACCATTGCTTACTTGCTCTTGGTTCTATTACTGTATTACATCTATAACAATGACCTACTGCATGATTTATTGCTTTTTTGCCTATATAATATTTTCCTTCTTCTAAATCTGCTAATATTTTCTCTCTAGCTTCAAATCTATCCATTCCTACATAGTCTTCTCCAGCATTTGCATTCATAGTAGCATCTTTATTAAAAATATTTATTATTTCTAAATTATGTTTTTTTCCTAATTCAAAATCATTTGGATCATGAGCTGGTGTTACTTTCAAAGCTCCTGTTCCAAATTCTATATCAACATATTCATCTGCAATAATTGGTATTTCTCTATTTACAATTGGTACTATTGCTTTTTTACCAATTAAGTCTTTATATCTATCATCATTTGGATTTACTGCAATAGCTGTATCTCCTAATATTGTTTCTGGTCTGGTAGTAGCAATTACTATTGTTTCTTTACTATCTTTGATAGAATATTTTATTTCCCAAATAAAACTTCCTAAATCTTCATGTTCTACTTCATCATCTGACAAAGCAGTCCCACATCTAGGACACCAATTTACCATATATTCACCTTGATAAATCAAATCATCGTTATATAATTTTATAAATATTTCTTTTACAGATTCTTGTAATTGATCATCCATTGTAAATCTTTCTCTCTCCCAATCAAGAGAAGCTCCTAACTTTCTTAATTGCTTATTAATTTTACCACCGTGTTCTTCTTTCCATTCCCATACTTTTTCTATAAATTTTTCTCTTCCAACATCATCTCTAGTTTTTCCTTCAGAAGCTAATTTCCTCTCCACTTTATTCTGAGTTGCTATTCCAGCATGATCTGAGCCAGGCATCCACATTGTACTATACCCTTGCATTCTTTTCCATCTTATCAAAGTATCTTGGATAGTATTATTCAACACATGTCCCATATGAAGTACACCAGTTACATTTGGAGGTGGAATTACTATCGAATATTTTGGTTTTGTTTCATCTGCTTCTCCATGAAAATATTTACTTTCTTCCCACTTTTTATACCACTTATCTTCTATTTCTGCAGGAGAATATACCTTACTCAATTCTTCCATCTTCTTCACTCCTTTTTGCTTGATCTAATATGTATTCTGATAATTCATTTTTTCCTTCTTTACTTAACGCTGAATAAAAAAATGTTTCCCAATTATCTATATGTAATTTATTTTTTATTACTTTCATTTGATTGACTCTTTTATTATTTGATAACTTATCTACTTTTGTAAAAACTATTTTATATTCTATTTCATAATGTTCTAACCATTCTATCAAATTTAAGTCATCTTTTGAAGGAATTCTTCTTATATCCAATAGTACAAGTACAATTTTTTCTCTATCTGACTGTAAATAATCTTCTATTATTTTTCCCCATTTATCTTTTACTGCCACAGGTACTTTTGCAAAGCCATATCCAGGCAAATCTACAAATTGAGTTTCATTATTAATTAAGAAAAAATTTACTAATTGTGTTCTTCCTGGTGTTTTACTCGTTTTAGCTAACTTTCTTCTAGTAGTTAAGCTATTTATTAATGAAGATTTTCCAACGTTTGATTTTCCAACAAAAGCGAATTCCAATCCTATTTTTTCTGGATAATTTTCAGGTAATATCGCTGATTTAATAAATTCAGCTTTTTTGATTAATAGTTTATCTTCTGTATTATTTCTCATCATTTTACTTGACATTGTATTATTTCTCCTACATACATTCTATGATAATCTTTATTTTTATAAAAATTATTTATTTTATCATCTATAAAGTTTTCTGGATCAATATCATTATAATATAGTTTTTTACACTTTATTACCATATTTGCTTCTTCAAAATATATGAAATTTTCATCTTCTACTTTTTTCAAATCAATATTTTCTAATTTGTTTTCATTTTTTCCCGAAATCTTACCACAATAATTTAATACATCTTTCTTATCTTCATTCAAAAAAGATAATGTAAAATACTCAGTATTCTCTAATAAATCATAAGTATATCTTTGTGGTCTTATAAATATAAAACATACATTTTTATTCCACAAAACTCCAAATCCACCCCAACTAGCAGTCATAGTATTTAATTTTTCACTATTTTTAGTACTAATTAAGGTCCATTCTTTCCCTATTTTTTTAAAAGATGTTTCTTTTAATTCTTCTGGTAATATTGTTTTAAACATACTCAAAATATTCCTCCTTCATTAAAGTAATATACTTCTGATTTATTATTGATAACGCTTATAAAAGAGCCTTTACTTTTTTTATATAAAAAATAAAAATATTAACCATTAATTTAAAAAGTTTTTACCACATATCCTAACATTAGGTTTCTCCTTATCAGGGAGAAAACGCTAAAAAAGGATGAGGGCGATTTTTATTTTTTTAGTCAATATCCTGCACTTTAGTTGAATTTATCGAACCAAAGTGCGATAAAAAGAAAAGGGATTGTTTTTCTACAACTTCGAATAATTAATCATAAATGCAATCCCCCTCTAAATCTCCCCCTTTTCAAAGGGGAGACTTTTTTGACCTTACCCCATATTCTTGCTTTAGGTTTCTCCTTATCAGGGAGAAAACGATAAAAAGGGATGAGGGCTTTATTTTAATTAGTGCAAAATTACAATTGCTTATTTATCTTCTTTCAAAAAAGCTAATTCTAAAACTTCACAATAATTTTTAACAAAGAAAAACTTCATATCTTTTTTGATTTCACGAGGTAAATTTTCTATATCAGATTCATTTTCAAATGGTATAATTACTTCTCGGATTCCCAATCTATGAGCTCCTATTGCTTTTTCTTTTATTCCTCCTACAGCTAAAACTTCACCTGTAATAGTTATTTCTCCAGTCATTGCAATATCAGTTCTTACTTTTTTTTCTGTCAAAATAGATACCAATGCAGTCGTTATTGTTATTCCTGCAGAAGGTCCATCTTTTGGAACAGCACCTTCTGGAAAATGCATATGAATATCTAATTTATTTTCAAAATCTTTTTTGATTTCAAATTTTTCTTTTTCTGATCTTATATAACTATATGCTACTGTTGCTGACTCTTTCATTACATCTCCCAATTTTCCTGTCAAAGTCAACTTTCCTTTACCTTGCATTAATACCGCTTGTACTTCTAATGTAGTTCCACCTACAGAAGTCCATGCTAAACCAGTTACTACCCCTATTTTTCCTTTTTCTTTTCTCATAGTTTCTGGTCTAAATTTTATATTTCCTAAATATTTTTTTAAATTCCTTGTAGTTACTGAAAATTTTTCCTTGTCGTGTTTTAAAACTTCTTTTGCTATTTTTCTGTGAATTTTATCAAATTCTCTCTTTAAATTTCTTACTCCTGCTTCTCTAGTATATCCATTTATTACTGTCAACAATGTTTTTTCTGACATTGAGATTGTATGTTTTTCTAATCCATTTTCTTTTTGTGATTTTCCAACCAAATATTTTTTAGCTATATTTAATTTTTCAAATTCAGTATAGCTATTGATTGTAATTATTTCTAGTCTATCTCTCAAAGGACTAGGAATTGCTCCCAAGTCATTTGCTGTTGCAATGAAAAATATTTTTGACAGATCAAATGGCATATCTAAATAATTATCATTAAATTCTCTATTTTGTTCTGGATCCAATACTTCCAATAATGCTGATGTCGGATCACCTTTCATATCCGAATTTAATTTATCTATTTCATCTAATAAAATCAATGGATTATTTGTATTAACTCTTTTTAATTCTTTTAATATTCTTCCAGGCATTGCTCCAATATAGGTTCTTCTATGTCCTCTTATTTCAGCTTCATCTCTTACCCCACCAAGTGAAATTCTTGAAAAATCTCTTCCTGTTGCTCTTGCTATTGATTTTGCTAGTGAAGTTTTTCCTACTCCAGGAGGTCCTACTAAACATAAAATTGTTCCTTTTATGTCATTTTTCAATCTTTTATTTAACTTTCTAACTGCCAAAAATTCTATTATTCTTTCTTTTACTTCTTTTAAACCATAGTGATCTTCTCTCAAAATATTTTCAGCTGTTTCGATTTCCAAAACGTCCTTACTTGCTTTCATCCATGGCAAATCCAAAATCAAATCAATATAATTTCTTATCACAAATGCTTCAGAAGCATGTGAAGGCATTTGTGATAATCTCTTCATTTCCTTTTCTAATTTTTCTCTAGCATATTTAGGAAATTTACCTTTTTTGATTTTCTTCTTTATATCATCTAAACCTTCTTCTAATTCTATTTCTTCGCCCAATTCTGCTTTTATTGTTTTCATTTTTTCTCTTAAATAATATTTTTTTTGAGTATCATTTAATTTTTCTTTTACTTTTCCATTTATTTTCTTTTCAATCTTAACTATTTCAATTTCCTTATTTAATATTTCAATTAACTTATATCCCTGCTTTTCTATATCAACTATTTCCAAGATTTCTTGTTTTTTGCTTGCACTCACTTTAATATTAGAGGCTACAATATCCAATGCTTTATTTAAATCAGTCATTCCTTTTAGATTTAATATTAATTCAGGCGATATTTTTTTTGTTGCCATTGCATATTTTTCAAACATAGAAAATATTTTTCGACTCAAAGCTTCTAAAGTTTTCATTTCAATTTTTTTTGCTTCAATTTCTTCATATTCAGCTAAATAAAATTCTTTTTTCTCTATAACCTTCAATAATTTAACTCTTTTTTTAGCTTCGACTAATACTTTTATTGCACCTTCTGGCATTTTTACTGTTTGAATTATTTCTACTAAAATTCCTATTTCATATATATCTTTTGGAATTACTGGATTTTCTCTATCACTTTTTTTTTGTAAAAAAAGTAATAGCTCATTTTCACCAAGAAGAGCTTTTTCCAATGTTTTCATACTCATATCTCTACCTATATATATAGGAGTTATTATACCTGGAAAAAGAACCATATCTCTAGTTGGTATAAATGGTGCTTGTTTCATCATTTACTATCACTCCTTAAGCTATCTTTTCTTTTTCTCTTATTATTTCTATTTTTTTATTATCTATTATCGCATCTTCACCGATTATAATCTTTTCTATTCCATATTCTGAAGGTACTTCATACATCAAATCTAACATAACTGATTCCATTATTGCTCTTAAACCTCTTGCTCCAATTTTTCTTTTCAAAGCTAATTCTGCAATTTTTTTCAAAGCTTTTTCTTCAAATTCTAGTTGAATATTTTCTAAGTCAAAAAACTTTTTATATTGTTTTACTAATGAATTTTTTGGTTCAGTCAATATTTTAATCATCGCTTCTTCAGTCAATTGATTTAATGTACTTATTATTGGTAATCGTCCTATTAATTCAGGAATTAAACCAAATTTAACCAAGTCTTCTGGTAATATTTTTGCCAATGCGTTTTTAGATTTTTCTTCTTCGATTGTTTTAATATCTGCTCCAAATCCGATTGATTTTTTATTTGCTCGACTTTTTATTACTTTTTCGATTCCTTCAAAAGCTCCTCCGACTATAAACAAAATGTTTTTCGTATCAATTTCTATTGTTTCTTGATTTGGATGTTTTCTCCCACCTTGAGGTGGAATATTTGATACAGTTCCTTCTATTATTTTTAATAATGCTTGCTGTACTCCTTCACCTGAAACATCTCTTGTTATTGATGTATTTTCTGATTTTCTTGCTATTTTATCTAT
>Ga0307991_1001744_pt1 | contig 15053 bp, 10 predicted proteins | sample EllFjometagen131_FD_203146 | JGI IMG/M metagenome (GOLD analysis project Ga0307991, IMG submission 203146) | Marine microbial communities from Ellis Fjord, Antarctic Ocean - #131 | ecosystem: Environmental > Aquatic > Marine > Unclassified | place: Southern Ocean | collected 2014-10-08
TAATTTTATTTAATCTGAGTAAATCTGCTTCATCTGTGGATAGAATAATTAATATTTTTTGTAATTTCAATCAGAAATAATAAGATGTGATGTTTGTCACTAATACACAAAAGACGATCCACCCAAAAACTCCTGTATCAAGGAGGTCGGTGGTATCAGCTCAGTACTGAAGGGCACAAACAATTCCATGAGGTGACAGAGTCGTTCCGCTTCAACCTTAACGGTTGATGTGTTGGGAATGGAAGAAAGCGTTTCGAGCAGAACACCGGAAAAAACAGACCATTCATATTCCAGTGCGGAATTAAAATAGATATCGGCATTTTCTTGGTAGGGGAATATCCAGCGTGCCTCACCGCGACGGACAGACGGCCAACGCAGCAAGGTCTCCTCGGGAGAATGTCCGCGGAATTGTGAGTCGCGATACATTCTACGTAAAAGACGTGTGTCGGAGGTGGAAACACGATTATATAAATTGAAATTCAATTGGGTCAGTGCAGATATATAAATACGAAATTTTGTTTCATCCGGAATAGGGGCAGCAAGCTCAGGATTCAAACCATGAATACCCTCAAGGATCAATATTTCATCATCATAAAGAAAGGTTTCTTTTTCTTCATACGCTTTTTTGCCTTCCTGAAAAAGGAAACGGGGAAGATGTACGCCTTTTCCATTCATCAGATCTATCAAATGCCTGTTCAAAAGTTCATGGTCGATAGAATCGAAATGCTCAAAATCAAGCTCACCTTTTTCATCGAGTGGCGTATGTTCACGGTCTACAAAATAATCATCAAGTGAAAGATGCTTCGGTTTTAGTCCGTTGATACGTAATTGCAATGACAAACGCTTCATAAACGTGGTTTTACCCGAGGCGGATGGTCCGGCAATAAAGACAAAGCGCAATCCCTTGCGATGCATGATCACATCGGCAATTTCAGCGATCTTTTTCTCATGAAGGGCTTCATATAACTGGATTGCTTCCGCTTGTCTACCGGCCAGAGCTTTATCGTTCAAATCACTGACATGGCGAATATCCAACATATTTCCACGTATTTCACTTTCGCGGATGACCTTAAATAAATTAGGTGAAGAAACAAAAGGCGGGATTACATCGGGTGATGTTCGTGTTGGAAAACCCAGCACAAAACCTTTTTCGTAGGGTGTTATTTTGAACTGTTTGATATATCCTGCAGAAGGGACTAAAGCAGAAATGAACCAATGTAGAAATCCGCAAAGATCATAAATACGCAAATAATCTTTAGGGGAATTTTTTAAAACATTAAATCGCTTAAGTTCGATCTTGCTTAGTTCTGCATGAGTAATAACGCGTTCTTCAAATTCATAATCGGCTTTAACATAGGCATGCATTTTTGCTTCAAGTAGATCAAGATAATTATCCGGAAGCGTTTCCGGATGGACCGGTTCACAATAAAAACCTTTGCCAAATGAATGCTCAACCGATATGCGCGTATCAAGGAACAATCCTTCCGCCGCCATTAGCATCAATGCTGTTGTACTGACGGCCATACACTCTGCACCGAGCGTGTCGTTGATATCATAAAAACAGCAATGTGAAACCGAAGATGGAATAACATTATTCAAACTTTGTAATTCGGTGTCACAGGACATACAAAGGATATGTTCGAGATCATCAGTAAAATGTTTACGGACAATATCTAAACCACGAATATAGTCATGTTGTTCAATGGCGATCTGTTTTTGGTGGTATGTAATGATCATTTATATGCTGTTTTATCCACAGATTTCACCGATTTTTGCAGATTAAGAGTTATATAATAATCTGTGGTAATCTGCGCCATCTGTGGATGTCTTAAAGTGTTACCAGCGGACATTCAATTCTCGATTGGCTTTGACTTCATCAAGGCGCTTTACGGGTGTTTCTTGCGGTGCGGATGTAACGATCTCAGGATTGTTTTTGCTTTCTTCGGCGATCGTCCGCATGATGTCGATAAAGTGATCCAAAGATTCTTTGTTTTCTGTTTCGGTCGGCTCGATCATTAAGGCTTCGTGTACGATGAGCGGAAAATAGATGGTTGGAGCGTGAATCCCATAATCCAGCATACGTTTCGCAATATCTAAGGTTTTTACACCCTGTGCTTTTTGCCGATCTCCCGAGAACACACATTCATGCATGGTCGGAGATTGAAAGGGAAGATCATAGAGGTCTTCAAGAGAAGCACGAATATAATTAGAATTTATAATGGCATACTTGGATACATCTTTTAAACCTTCTTTGCCCAACATACGAATATAAACCCAGGTTTTGACGATCACGGAATAATTACCCCAGAAACCAAGGACCTTTCCTATGCTTTGCGGTTCATCCCACTCAAGAGTATAAAGGTCGTTATTTTTATTGATCCGTGGGACTGGTAAATAAGGTACCAGTTTTTCAACAACACCAATGGGACCGGCACCGGGACCGCCGCCGCCATGAGGAGTGGAAAAGGTTTTATGTAAATTGATGTGTGTAATATCAAAATGCATGGCTTCGGTTTTGACAATACCAAGCAGTGCGTTCATGTTTGCGCCATCCATGTACATCAGGCCGTCAACACTATGAACAAGTTCTGATATTACAAGAACGTTCTTCTCAAAGATACCTAATGTATTCGGGTTGGTCAGCATAAAGCCTGCGACTTCATCGTTAAGTTTAGCTTTAAGATCGTCAAGATCAACCAAACCTTCCTGAGTGGATTTGACAGTTACAGCATTATATCCGCCCAAATGAACAGACGATGGATTGGTCCCGTGAGCAGAATCGGGAATTAGTACTGTGGTTTTATGATTACCCTTAGCCTTATGATAAGCACGCATGATCATCACACCGCACAATTCACCATGTGAGCCGGCGGCCGGTTGCAATGTGAAGCGTTTCATATCGGTAATGGCACAGAGATACTGTTCAACATCATGATATATTTTTAATGCAGCTTGAATCGTGCTTTCTTCTTGAAAGGGGTGAACCTCGGAAATACAGGGAGATTCCGCCACCGCTTCATTTATCTTGGGATTGTACTTCATGGTACAAGAGCCCAATGGGTAGAAATCTTTATCTACGTGATGATTCAAAGTTGAAAGATTTACAAAATGGCGGACAACTTCCGGCTCACTTATCTCAGGCAGTCCACATTTCTGGGAACGCAGGAGGTTTTTGGGAATATAATTCTCTATGGGACGCTCAGGAACATCACATGCCGGTAACACAAGGCTTTGTTTGCCTTCCGCAGAGCGTTCGATCAATAATTTTCTCTCCATATCTGGTCTATCCTTATCTTTATCAATGGATAAAAAGTTATTAAAATATTTTTTAGTATCAAAATGCTTTCGTATTATATTGCCACCTAAGGAGACCCATTGATGAAGAAGATTATTTTATTATTTTTGCTGATTACATTGACTGTAACACTATTTGCGGTTCCCGCTAGTCCGGAGCCAGCCGTTATTACCTATGAGGACGGAAGTAACTTAACCGTATTCTTAAAAGGTGATGAAAATTTTCATTGGTATGAAACCTTAGACGGATTTCAAGTTAAAAAAAATGTTAAGGATCAATTTGAATATGTTCAAAAAGGGTTAAACAAATCCAATACCCTATCCACAATTATTGCACATGACCCCAGTGTTCGCGACAGCAAAGAAGTAGATCTGGTATCAACGCTAAGCAAGGGAATTATTGTACCCGAGAATCTAACAAAAAAAACGGGAATGCATGCACCCTTAACCTCACCCTTTGATCAAACGGATTTTCCCACGCTTGGCGATAAACGGTTTTTATGTATTTTGGTTGAATTCCCCGATATAGCATTCATCCACAGCGCTACCAATTTCGATAGTTTAATGAATGGAGAGAATTATATCTATAATGGTGCTATCGGCAGTGTCCGGAAATATTATAATGCCACTTCGTTTGATCGTTTCAATCCACGGTTTGATGTTGTAGGCCCGGTTGTTCTTGATAGCGGATATGTTTACTATGGAGGCAATAATGATGCAAATATCCAGATACTTATTCGCGAAGCCGTGACGAAGGCAAACCCCTTGGTGAATTATCGGAATTACGATAATGATGATGACGGATACGTTGATAATGTCTATTTTATTTATGCGGGATATGGGGAATGTTTTTACGGAGCAGATGAAAACACTATCTGGCCGCACCGCTGGGCTTTCCAAGGCTCCTCTCCTACGTTGGACGGGGAAACATTTAACGATTATTCAACTTCGATGGAGTTATATGGGACGTCCGGGACCATCCGGACAAGTATTGGTGTGGTTTGCCACGAATTTGGTCACGTCTGTGGCTTGCCCGATTTTTATGACACAGATTATGATGGCAGCGGAGGAGATTGCGGTGGCCTCGGTGATTGGGATGAAATGGCCGGTGGCTCCTGGAATTATTCCGGGCGCCGTCCTCCTATATTTAACGCTTGGTCACGTATGTATTTAAGATGGGCAAACCCGGTAGCGCTTAGCGGAGTTGAAAGTGTAATCTTAGATTCAGCATATACCAGTAATGAGATCCGTTATTTTATGTCACCGACAAGCGATGAATTTTTCATGATGGAAAATCGCCAGCAAGTTGGTTTTGATGCAGGTATTCCCGGACACGGTTTACTGATTTTCCATATTGATATGAACTCCAGTAGATGGAATGATAATTCACTGAATTGTGACCCTTATCGCCAAGCATTTGATCTTGAAGAAGCTGATGGTCAAGGGAACATAACATCTTCATATATCAATGCAGGCGATCCGTTTCCAGGTACCAGCGGAAAAACATATTTCGTCGATACAGGCTCACCTAATGCCCAAGACTGGGCGGGAAATATCTCTCGCAGTCCTATTCGTAATATCGCGGAGAATTCCGGGGTTATTACATTTAACTTTGGTGAAACAAATGTTGATAAGCCAAGCAATGTTGCTATGACAGCACATGGCCAGGATTCTGTAAGTATAAGCTGGGCATTGAATGACGATGCCGATTCAGTGATGATTCTTTGGTCAACAAGTAACAATATAGGTTATCCCGAAAGTTTGAGATCATATGATCTTGGGGATAGTATTTCCGGTGGAGAAGTAATCTACAAAGGAATTGATACGGTTTTTTATCACGCAGATCTGGATGCCGGTACAACCCAGTATTATGATATATTTTCCTTTAATGACAGCGCCTATACTTACTCGGAAAAAATCAGTGGCACTGCAAAAACAGCGTCACCTTCATTTTATAAAACAGATTTTTCCGAAGGTTTGCCCCAAGGTTGGGTGATCGTAGATCGTACCGGTAACGGAAGTTTTTCCATGGAAAATCCTGAAAACAGGGTTTTGCACTCTGAAACAGCCGAGAATGGATATATGACCGTAGACTCGGAACATGCAGGTGACGTTCCAATCTTTGCGGAGTTAATAACACAATCGTTCAATTTCTCTCTCAGCAATTCAGTTGTTCTTCGTTTCGAACATCATCTTGAGGTTACAAGTGTTACGCTTGCACGGATTTTATATACCATCAATAATGGTATTACATGGTTTGAGGCTGCTCGCTGGACAGAAAACACCATCGACCCCGCAATTTGCGAAGTTGATCTTACGGCAGATGTCAGTGGCTTACGGGATGTAAAATTTAAATTTAATTACAATGGACTGAACCAAAAATATTGGTGTATCGATGATTTTGAGATCTCGGCCACACAAGATTCCGGGTTGTCTGCTGGGTTTCATGCCGCAACGGTTTCAGGAGTAAAACCATTGACCGTTCATTTTATGAATACGTCGGTTTCGGGACCTGATAGCATTGATACTTATATTTGGGAATTTGGGGATGGTTCTGATTTTTGCTTTGATAAAGCCCCCACGCATATTTATACGCGTTCAGGTTTATATGAGGTATCTTTAACAGCACAAAGCAAAGATAAATCATCTTATTGTGCTAAGAGTGATTACATTGAAGTTAGCAATGATGCACCTATCGTGATAAACGAAGAGGATACGTTGGATGTGGCCAAAAATATCCCCAACACCTATAATTTGAAGCAATTTTTCATGGACCCGAATGGTGATCTCTTGACTTATACATGGTCCGGTAATTCAGCAAACCTCAGTATTTTTATGCAGGATGATTCTCTTATCGTTTTAACCCCTGGCTCGGATTATCTTGGCACAGAAACGGTAACATTTGTTGCCAAAGACAATGAAGATGACAGTACAAGTCATACGGTTGATATTTGGGTGAGTGAGACAAAAATAGCGGATGCAATGCCGGGTGATTTTCGTTGCGATCAGAATTACCCAAATCCATTTAACCCAAGTACATCAATACGCTACCAGTTACCCGAGAATAGAAATGTAAATCTAAGCATTTATGATCTCAGCGGTCACAAGATTCACACTCTGATAAATGGTATTCAAGATGCCGGGTATTACACAGTTCAGTTTCATGCCGCCGATCTGCCGAGTGGGGTTTATATTTATCGTTTAACGGCGGGGAATGATGTGCGGACGATGAAGATGATCTTGATGAAATAATAATATTGATCGTGTAGAAACGCAAGATCTTGCGTCTCTACAATTACAAAAAATATTGATGGATATCATTAGCCCCGGGTTTAAACCCGGGGCTAATGAATTATTAACTTCTAATTTTTGTTTTATTTATGAAAATGGGCAGACCTTCATACATACACCACAATCAGTTCCGATACGCTTCCAAATCTCATAGCATTTTTCACCTTTTATTTGCCAATAGTGACGTCCACCGTCCTCAGAGGACGCATCTGCGGATATAGCATGTCCCAAACATGCCTTTTCGCACAGATGACAGGTCTCGCAGAATTTGCGGATCCCGAAGTCCTGTTTTTCATCCGGGGCGAGTTTAAGATTGGTTGTAACAGCACCCAATCGGACTCGCGGACCGAACTCTTTGGTCACCAGAAAACCAATACGACCAAGCTCGCCAAGACCCGCTTCTTCCGCAAGCGACGGAAGAGGAAGAAGATAATTTGCGTCCATATGATTGCGGGCCTCATAACCCAGTCTGCGTAAATAATAAGCTAGAATCATCCCAATGATAGAAATCTTTACATAGATTCGTGAAACCTCAATATTTTCCTCAATTGCTGGCGCCAGATTGATTTTGTTCTTTTCCATTTCAACCGCAAAAACAATGGCAAAACCATGGTCGACATCAACGACCTCGCCGTAATTCTCTGGCTTGCGTCCGCGATGAGAATAAAAATGGTCCTTGTTTATCTTGGCAATTCCGACCAGGTCAGCACCGTATTCCCTTGCTGTTTGTTTTAAAAATTCAGTGATTTTTTTCGGTTCTACAGGAAGTTTTTCGGAAGCCGGCAAGCCATCAGATAAATGATTAATGTCTGCAAGAAAAGAAAAAGCGGCGTCAGCGAGATTGCTTTTAATAGGATCGGTTACGGGATTCTCTTTTAGTTTTTGTGAAAGCTCGCGAAGATGGTCGTCGATCTTTTTATTTTCGGGATGGCGTTCATAATAATCACGATAAGCATCTGAATCCGGGCGCAGGGCTTTACGGGCAAACATGGTGTCGCGTTCGTCGAATTTTTTCATGCCGTATCATAATACATTTTTTGCAGAAAAAAAAGAGACACCCCAAAATTTCGAGGCGTCTATATAATTGTGTTTATCCTGTTATTTTGTCGATTAACAATCAGGTCAATTCCGTTATTCTGTCAAAAATAATTTTCGTCAATCTATGCCAACGGCATTACGCAATCGTTGGACAGTCGCAGCAGCGATCGTGCGAGCTTTTTCGGCACCTTCTTTGAGAATGCTGTCAATGTGAGCAGGATCTTCCATAAGTAAATCGTATTTTTCTCTCATGGGTGCAAAATGAGCATCTATGATCTCAAAAAGTTCTTGCTTTGCGTGTCCCCAACCCATGTCTCCGGCCAGATAGCGCTCGCGGGCGGCAGTTTGTTCTTCGGGTGTGGCGAATAATTTATATAAGCTAAATACGTGTGATGAATCCGGATCTTTGGGTTCTTCTATTTCCTGACTGTTCGTGACAATTTTCGTAATGATCTTGCGTAATTTTTTAGAAGGTAGGAACAAGGGAATAACATTATCGTAACTCTTGCTCATCTTGCGTCCGTCCAGACCGACAATGACCTGAGTTGTTTCACTAATAACAGGTTTTGGAACTGTCAAAAGTTCTTTGCCATATATGTGGTTTAGTGATTGTGCTATATCCGCAGAAATCTCCACATGTTGTTTCTGATCTTTTCCAACGGGAACAATATTGGTATTAAACAAGAGAATGTCCGCAGCCATAAGAACAGGGTAAGTGAAAAGTCCCATATTAATACCGGCGTCCGGGTCGTTCCCTGTCAAAGTATTCTCCTGAACAGACGCTTTATAAGCGTGGGCTCTGTTCATCAGTCCCTTGGAAGTGAAGGCCATCAAGATGGTTGTCAATTCAAAAGTTTCCGGTACATCAGATTGGCGATAAAACATCATCGTTTCCGGATCAAGTCCGCAAGCCAGCCATGTAGCAGCTAACTTATGGGTCAATTCTTTCAATAATGCCGAATCTTTTATCGTATTAAGGGCATGATAATCTGCAATGAAATAGCGGGAATCATAATGTTCAGCCAGCTCAATGGAAGGCTTAATGGCGCCGAAATAATTTCCAATATGAGGAGTGCCTGAGGGTTTAATCCCTGTTAAACAAATTTTACGGCTCATGATGTTTCCTTTCCAATAAGCTTATCTATAGAATAAATGCCTTCCAGCATCTTATCAAGTTTTTCCGAATAATGTGGTGCTTTGGGATCGAAGCTATTCAATTTAATCTCACCTGAAGAATGAATAAATTCCGGTGAGCGACGCATAATGGCAACATGTGTAATATTACCCTTGTCGTTCTGAAAGAACGCCAGATCGCCGGGTTTAGCTTTTTTTATGTCGACAGGATGTTTTTTCAAAACCTTAATCTGCTGAGATGCATCACGAGGGAGCTTAAGTCCGGCTACATTAAAACACATCTGAGTGATCCCTGAACAGTCGCAACCATTCTCAGTCTTGCCACCCCAAAAATAGGAACAACCCAAAAGCTTATCCGCTGAGCATAAAATGATATCCCGGGGGTTTGTAACTGTTAGGGTTTTTTGCTCGAGATAACCTGTAGAAGCATCCGGCATCAGAATTTCATAAACATCGCCGTCTTGTTTTAAATAGGGAAAATCAGCGCCCATGGCGGCCACAGCTTTTCTGGGAGCTTTCATTTCAACTGTTTTATAAATAGGCAAAAAAGGAGTGTGGATCATAACGCGAGGTAGCGAAGCAATCATTTTTTCCATTTCTTTATTTAGGTCCAAGGTGGAAAAATTTTGTGCCCAGGCTTCATAACCATCGGGTGTTCTAAGCAATATCCAGTCACCTTGTTTATCAAGAACGTCCGCAATCTCCCAGATGGTTCCTTGTGTCACCAATTGAGAAGAAAAACGAGCCTCTTCGTACATATTTGCAAAAGGGGTTTTAATGATCTTTTTCATGTCTGCCTCTTAGAATAAAAGTAAATATGCAAGTCCGCCCAGTAGGCCACCTGCAAGAGTATTGGATAAATTAACAATATCATTTGTGATCACGCGGTGTCCACTAACAAGAGGAATGTCTTCGTTTTCACAATGATAGGTTTTTTCAGTGATCTTTTTACAAGTTGGACATTGATACTGAGCCTGAACGGTTGCTCCAAGAAAAGAATCAACAAGTGCACCAATCAAACCGACAACAGAAATGACCCATACGGCAGTCCATGACATTTCGATATTCGTAAAATATTGTAAAGAAAATTTACCGGCTATAGCGATAAGAAATGATCCTATAAAAGCACCTGTGGTACCAATGATGGTCAAACCACCTGAAGTGCCTTGGGGGACATGTTTCCATGTTAAAATACTGATCGGTTTATGAGTGCTGAAGGCACCGATCTCGGTACCCCATGTGTCTGCCGTAGCAGCAGCAATGGCACCAAGAAAGATCAAATACCAAAGTATCTCCAAGTTCGGCCAGGTTGAGGAAAGAAAATGCCAGCACATAGTGGCGATCATTGCGACACCACCATTTGCAAATACCTGAAAAATATCCCGTTTCCCGGTTTTTTCAAAAATAGTTTCTAATTTCTTTTTATGTTTTTTTCCCAATTTTGTTAAAAGGGTCGAGCAGGCAAAAAAGATGATAATGGGAATCATCCATTCCGTGCCACCCAGTCCAAAAATCACTGTTCCAAGTAGCCAAGCACCCATTGCGCCAGATAGACTTAAAGCCTTGGTGGCGTGAGCAAGATAGGCTATCACAACAGTAATTCCCATCCAGATCATAAGGTGTAATTGAAATTCCGGTGTACCGCTATACAATGCGTCCAGGATAACACCTGCTCCAATTGGGACCATGAGATTATCGGTCCCTTTATGTGAGATCGTTTCTGCACCGGCAGCAAAAATCGCAGCAAAGAAGCCAAAAGTAACCGCTGTGATCCATGGAATTGGCATATCAAAAATACCGCGGAATATTTTCATACTTAGGACCGCAACTACAAATGAAACCAAGAACATTGCGCTTGTACCTTGAAGTGATTTTTTATCTGTCAGAATCTTAAAGAGCAGGGGTTTTTTTCTCGATTCTCCCACCCAACTGGCAACTGGATCTGCAAGGGCCATGATCAACATCGCTGTTAGCAAAATAGCCGGATCCTTATGCCAAAACCAACAGACCAAAATAAAGAAAGAAATTGGGAAATATACCGTTCCATAAGAGATGCGATCTGTTTCATGAATACCTTTAAGCAAATTCATTTTTATTGCTAGAAAATTCATGATCGTGAAAATTAGCGCAACCAATAATACAGGGTATTGCGATTCAAAAATAAAAGGAGCCACACAAACAAGACAGCCAACTAAAATATGAACTAATCGACGGGTCGTATGGGGGTGCACGTTAAGTTTTTTTAATAAAAAATCGGCAACACCAAGTATAGCAACAATGCCAACAGTAAAGACGAAGAATAATCCCCAATCTGTGCTAAAAATAAAATCCATTACACTCCCCGAATTATGTGAGAAATATTACAAGAAAATCCGATTATTTGCAAGACGGAAATAAAGTAGTCAGAAGCTAGAAGTTAGTAGTCAGTAAGCAGAAAGCAGTAGGCAGTAGATGGAAGTGGAGAGTTGGAGAAAAGGAGAAGGGTCATCCTGAACTTGTTTCAGGATCTCTTTGTCATCATGATTATATATGTAGTTTAATGAAGTGAGAAATTTGAGATTTCTCCACTACACTTCGTTTCGGTCGAAATGACATCAAATATTATTTGTGTTTTATAATAAGATTTTGAAACTTTCTCGCTTCTCGCTTCTCGCTTCTCGCTTCTTAGATATATTTCTTTGAATTAATACAAATTCTCAATAAAATTGGTGAACGGGCAGGGAGACTTTAAATGGATAAATCAATAATTATCGGACTAATACAGAATATCGCAATTCTTTTATCTTTCACCTTGATCTACGATTTTTTCTGGGCAAAAGATGAAAACATCAAAAATATATCGGGGAAACTATTAGCCGGTTTTCTTGTTGGGCTAATAGCTGTTATTGTAATGTATTTACCATGGACATTGCAATCCGGCATTATTTTTGATAGTCGCTCAGTACTGTTATCTATCTCCGGCTTGTTCTTTGGAGCCATCCCGACTATTATTGCAATGACAATTGCAGCTATTTTTAGATTCTCACAAGGTGGAGACGGAATGTGGATGGGAGTAGCCGTAATTGTGACTTCCAGTTTTATCGGTCTGACATGGCGCATATTTTTTCCACCAAGAAAAATCAAAAAACCCTATTATAATATTTTATTGTTAGGGCTTGTCGTCCATGTAGTCATGTTTCTTTGCATTTTCTTGCTTCCACGCAATAGCATTCTTAATACTATAAAATTCCTTATTTTGCCCTTGCTCTTTGTATATACCCCCGCTACCATGCTGTTGGGTACGCTAATGTTAAAACGTTGGTCGGTCTGGCAACAACAAAAAGCCAGCGAAAAAGAAGAACAACGCTATAGAACGCTTTTTGAAAATGCCGGAGAAGCTATTCTAGTGGCAGAAAATGGCTATATACGTTTTGCAAATAAAAAGCTTAGCGATCTTCTGGAAGTATCCTACGAAGAAATCTTGGTAAGAGAATTTACTGCTTTTATTCACCCAGATGACCGCGAGTTTGTTATGAATTACCATCAGGATCGTCCCCATAATATGGACGTACCCAGGCGTTATTCCTTCCGTCTTCTTACTCGCTCGGGAGATGTTAAGTGGGTCGATATCAATTCGGTTTTAATTGAGTGGAATGGAAAACCAGCTAGTTTGAGTTTTCTTAATGATGTAACAGCTAAGCGTGAGGATGCCCGTCAACTGCTTATCGCAAAGAACAAAGCCGAAGAAAGCGACCGACTTAAAACTGTTTTTCTGGCAAATATGAGTCACGAGGTTCATACGCCCATGAACGCTATTCTTGGTTTTTCAGATCTATTAACCAGTACTGATATAAATAAAAACAAACAAATACACTATGTTAATATGATCCATGCAGCAGGCAGACAGTTATTGAATATTATTAACGATATAGTTGATACTTCGAAATTGGAAGTAAATCAATTGAATATCAACAAACGGGATTGCAATTTACATGATATTTATAAACAAAGTATTGAAGTTTTCTTAAATAATCCGCTTTTTCGGGAAAAATCAGATATTAAATTAAAACTTGCCTTTCCTGAAAATTGCCAAGATGTACGAGTAAATACGGATCCTTATCGTATCCAGCAGGTTATTGATAATCTTTTGCGCAACGCTGTAAAATATACAGACAACGGAGTGGTGACACTTGGCTGCGAAATAGATAAAAGAGAAAAGCTTATCAACGTTAAAACCTATGTGAAAGATCCGGGTATTGGGATCCCAGAAGAAAAAAAACATATTATTTTTGAACGTTTTCGTCAAGTGGAGGAAAACCAATATAGAGAAGGAGCCGGATTGGGATTAAGTATTTCCAAAGGGATCATTGATTTAATGGGAGGGGAGATCAGTTTTGAATCTAAACAAGGGGAAGGTTCTACGTTTTACTTTAAACTTAAATTAAATAAAGCTCAGGACTTAGTTGCTTCCGAAAAAACAGAGCATGCGAAAACCCCAAATTTTGAGAATCTACATATAATGATCGCCGAAGATGATATGATATCTTATTATTTGATCAAAGAATATTTTCAAGACACAAAAGCAAAAATATCACACGCCTTAGATGGCGAGATACTATTACAAATGCTGGAAAAAGAAGTACCCGATCTTCTTCTGTTGGATATAAATATGCCAAAGAAGGATGGTTATGCGTGCCTGAAGGAAATTCAGGAGAAAGCATATAAGATCAAGATCATTGCCCAAACAGCCTATGCTATGGAAAACGAAAAAGAGCATTGTTTAAATTCCGGTTGTGACGGCTATGTCTCCAAACCAATTGATCCGGATGCCCTTTTTCTTGAAGTTGAGAAGGTGTTGAGGAATAAAAAATAATCCGGAGGTATGATTCCATGAAAAAAGAGATCGTTTCCATTGATTCTAAACAGGCGGCCAAGGTCGTAGCGATTGTTGGTGCATTGTTTTCACTTGTCTTTAGCATTATTGGCATTGTCATGCTTATTATTGGTATTAGCGCTGCTGACGAAATATTGAAATATACAGGAATGCTATATGTTTTAATGCCTTTCTGGTATTTGATCCTTGTATATATATTTTCCCGTCTATTGTATTGGATTTACAACAAAGTGGCCGCTCGTTTTGGCGGTGTTGTGATTGAACTTGAAGATAAGCGGACAAAAATATAATATCAAAATGGAAACACAAAAAGAGATAGTATGGGGTGTGATAGGGGCCGGTAAGGTTTGCGAGAAAAAAAGTATGCCGGCTATGAATACGGTTTCGCATTCTCAAGTGAAAATTGTAATGCGTAGAAATGAAGAAGCATGTAAAGATTTTGCACTACGTCACCATATTCCAAACTGGACTCTTGACAGCAAAGATATATTTAATGACTCCGAGATCAATGCGGTTTATATTGCCACCCCGCCGGACACCCATGCATCGTATGTGATCAAAGCCGCCAAGGCGGGCAGGGCCGTATATGTTGAGAAGCCTATGGCACGTGATCATCAAGAATGTTTAAGTATGATCACCGCATGTGAAAAGGCGAATGTGCCACTTTTCGTTGCATACTACAGACGCGCTTTACCGCATTTTTTAAGAATTAAAGAACTTATAACTAAGGGAAAATTGGGACAAATAAAGTCGGTGCAAATTAACTTTAATCGAAGCCTGCGAATTGAAGAGATCAATAATCCCGAAAAAATCTGGCGATTAAAACCGGAAATATCAGGAGGCGGACATTTTCATGACCTGGCATCGCATCAGCTGGATCTGATGGACTTTTTTTTCGGTCCGATCAATGAGGCAAGGGGCAAAGTAGAAAATAGAGCGGGACTTTACAAACCAGCCGATACAGTATCAGCGGAATTTCTTTTTCAAAATGGAGTAAAGGGAAGTGGCAAGTGGGATTTTGTTTCGCCTGAGACGGATATTAAAGACGAGATCATCATCGTGGGGGAAGAAGGGGAATTACATTTTTCAACTTTCGCTCATGCAAAAATTAAAGGAGTCTCTAGAAGCATGGGGAAAATATCTGAAGAAATGATCTTACCATACCATATTCAGGAACCACTGATCCGGACGATAGTGGCAGAATTACGTGGCGAAGGAAAGTGCCCCAGTACGGGTGAAAGTGCTGCAAGAACAAGCCATATTATGGATATTATTTGCTCATAATAAATATTTTCGTATAGACAAATAGGGAAAAAATAAAATGATGGAAAAACTGCTTACTTACAATCCCATACTTTTGGCCTTGCTTGGAACTATTTTTACTTGGTTTATGACCGCTGCCGGCTCATTTATGGTTATATTT
>Ga0307991_1001748_pt1 | contig 15045 bp, 10 predicted proteins | sample EllFjometagen131_FD_203146 | JGI IMG/M metagenome (GOLD analysis project Ga0307991, IMG submission 203146) | Marine microbial communities from Ellis Fjord, Antarctic Ocean - #131 | ecosystem: Environmental > Aquatic > Marine > Unclassified | place: Southern Ocean | collected 2014-10-08
TTCGGGTCATAGTACTACCGGACATGATCGACGACAACGGTAGTATAAACCTTGCCCGGGACATCGCAAAGAAAATCAAAACTGACATAAGCTACCCTGGAAAGATCAAAGTTACCGTCATAAGAGAAAAACGTTCCATCGAATACGCGATCTAAAAACAGAAAAGACACCACTGCTAAGGTTTTAAACTTGGTTTTAAGATCGAGCCTCTGCGCAAAGATTTCATTTAAACTAATTTAACAGCATCAAATGCCTTGAATGTTTAATACCGAAAGTTTAATCTAGTACCTTGATCAATTTATTTTTGGGGTTTTATCTATGCAACGTTCGATCTGCTACTGTGAACCTGCAATTGCTCGAGCTGGCGATGTTTCAACATGGAAATTCATATATACTCCGGGAACTTCGTTACCGAAAAATACGAAATTAAAATTCGACATGTTGAGCACCGACAGGAATATTGACTGGCAGCTTCCCAGCACAAACATCAAGAGAAAGACCAATACAATATATGCGCACCTCAAGAATGGCGAAACCATCCAAGCGAAAAAGATTGATCTCCCAGATACCGACATCCCTCAGTTTGAATTCGTCTTACCTTCTGAGCTAAAATCTGGTCAACCTTTTACAATAGTAGTGGGAGCCAAGAAGGGTACTGATAAAAGCAAAGAGAAATCCTGTGGCAACATGTGCCAGATGTATATTCAGCGTCGTCGTTCGTTTTTGTTATATATCGACTCAACAGGCAAGGGAAATTATGAAGAATCTGAAGTTTTCAATCTGGATATCCGCGGCAATAAGCTAGATTCTATCAGAGTTCTGACGCCATCATTTGTAGCAAAAAACAAACGCTTTGATGTTATTGTGCGTTTCGAAGATGAGCATGGCAATCTTACTAGCCTAACAGATGAAGATACACTTATAGAGCTTCACTATCAGAACCTTAGAGAGAATCTCAACTGGAAACTCTTCGTGCCGGAGACAGGATTTATAACGCTTCCCAATCTATATTTCAACGAAGAAGGCATCTACAAGATACAGCTACGGAATCTTTCCACAGGCGATGCTTTTTATTCATCACCAATAAAATGTTTTACAAATGATGAGACCCATCTTTTCTGGGGTCTCCTTCATGGAGAATCTGAACGCGTCGATTCTACAGAAAACATTGAAAATTGCCTAAGATATTTTCGCGACGACATGGCTTTGAACTTCTTTGCTTCCTCATGTTTCGAAGATGTTGAAGAAACAGCCACAGATACATGGAAGCTTATATCGCAAAACATCACAGACTTCAACGAAGCTGATAGATTCTTAACAATGCAAGGATTCCAGTGGCATGGAGACAGCCCCAAAGAAGGCATCCGACAAATCATATACAATGGCGATAACAAACCTCTTTTACGGAAAAAAGATTCCAAGTCAAGTTCATTAAAACGTATATACAAGAACTCTACTCCGGGAGAAATAATATCAATACCGTCCTTCACTATGGGTAAGGGGTTCCAGTATGATTTCTCACAGTATTCTCCGGAATTCGAAAGGGTTGTAGAGATTTACAATGCATGGGGATCGTCAGAATGTACAGCCAAAGCAGGGAATACTCTTCCAATCAACTGCGAAGGGGGGAAAGGCGTAAAGGAAAGTTCTGAAGGTTCTGTACAAAATGCCCTGAAAAAGAATTGCCGTTTTGGTTTTGTTGCCGGAGGACTAGACGATCGTGGAATATACGAAGACCTTTATGAAAGCGACCAAGATCAATATACTCCGGGACTTACAGCTATAATCACAGGAGAGCATTCCCGAGAATCTTTGCTTAAAGCTCTTTACAATCGTTCATGCTATGCCACTACCGGCGAACGCATAATCCTTGGGTTCTTCATTGCGAACATACCTATGGGACAGGAAGTCACTACAAAGCAAAAGCCTGGTTTTGTCGTCAACAGGCATATCTCTGGATATGTTGCAGGGACATCACAAATAAAAACGATAGAGATCATCCGTAATAGCAAAGTAATAGAAACTATAGAACCTGAGGGTGTGGAAGATCTTAATTTTGCTTTCGATGATATGACTCCAATAGAAAAGCATACTTTCGATGGCGGCAAGGGAAAGGTTCCGTTCGTTTATTACTATATCCGCGTCACACAGGAAGATGATCATATAGCATGGAGCTCTCCGATATGGATAGATGTTGTTAACTGATGTTACGCATTCCTATCACTTTATTGGCTTAGCGCGTAACATCAGTTAGTCAATAAACCGAAAAGAGTCTATGAAATTAGTAAACTCCCCTTGTTTTAATTTGGGCATATCTGACGAGACAGACAATAAATATAGCGTATGGAATGCCAGCATTCCGCGATATTCCGTCTGCATTTTCTTGTTCTGTATTATAAAATCCAAGGCAGGATGCATGTCGTCAAATGTCACCATATAATACGCTTTAAGCTCATTATCCTGATCTGCGTTAATGATCTCATTCATAACTTTTTCTAGCATCTCTTCAGAGTTCATAATACGCACTTCCGGAGGATAACGTACTACAGTAACCATGTATGTGACGTCATCGATATTTTCGGTAATATACGTATCGTACTTCGTCACAGCCTCTATGTCGGTCAGTGGTATTTCTTCGCTTTCATGATGGAATTCCCCAGGAACAGCCATCTTGAAATTACCAATAATCGAATGGAAAATCTTCCAGTTTAGAGCAACGCCTAAGCGCTCTTCCTGCTTTTTCACCTCTTCACCTTTACTGCCATTGCCTGCAGACTCCAAGACAACTTTTACGAGTATCAATCCAACAAAAAGGATAAATAATGCCACAAGCACCCTAAGCAACAATCTTATTATCATTCCAAAACCCACGATTACAAAAGATTTTACACTAAATTAACTTCCGCTTAACAACTCTTTAACATAACTATTGTATAATTATGAGATATAAAACAACAAAAAGGAAAACGAAAAAATGGAGGTAACAGAACGCATAATAAATTACTTCTATTTTACAGCGGAAACAAAAAAAGAGTCTGAAGATCTTATCGTCGCGACACGTAAAGATTTTATCGATCAAAAGATTCTCGACATACAAACGTTAACCTTAATTACCCTCAAACCTCATGAAGAAACAGACTCAAAATCAATCGAAAAGGCACGCAACACCTTAAACACTACCTTAAAGAAAGACAACATCCTCTCGAAGATCTGCAGGGCTGTTGCAAAATTCTTTGTATACATGTTAACATTTGGAAAGAAAAAATTCCAAACCCGTTATGAAAAAGTTCTCGGCGAGGCGATTAAAGCGAAAGAGGATGCTCTCAGCATACACTTTGCTGTAGTAAGTATGCACACTGCTGTAGGAGTTAGAAAAGATTTAGAAAAGCTTTCCAGAGAAAGTGCATCTTTTGTTATTCCAGAAAATATCGCTGCATTATCAATATCCGACAAGGAAGCGCTCCTAACACGTTATACAGCACTAAACATCAGCACACGGTTGAGCGCTCTAAAATCAAGAATTAGTATTTGCCTGAAACAACATCGCGAATTCACTCGCACAGAATTTGAAAAAATAGAAAGATTATACAATACGATACGCGAAATAGCTCGCGATATTATCAAAAAAGAATATGCCGCCATGCAAAATTTATGTCCAGCACTTCAAAACAAAATTGCAACTGCATATAAGAGCACAACAACTTCAAACACTGAGGTTCGCGCCCTGGTAGAGGAATACAACAATATCAAGTACGAAGCTAGGCTTAATGCAATACCAAGACTTATCAGAATATACAATTTGAGGAACGGAGAAGAAAAAATCGAAATGCATAACATCGAACTGTTTGCCTACAAAACATCTGGAGAACTGGCAATAGAGCTTCACGTATTGCTAAACAAGGAAAAATAGAAATCGTCGTATAAAGATTCCTTCAATAGCGCAGGCCGAAAGCTAGACCATCGAAATCTTTATATACCCTTAATAATAGCTGTATATAATTGACTCTTATTAAATTATACTGTATATATGTAAAGAACATTAAAGCTTGCAATAATGAACGTTTTGAGGAAATTGTCATGATTGGATACCCACATAAACATCACACCTCTCTACTTTCAAACGCAAATACCACTAGGCGTTTTTTGACGCATTAGGTATATGTAGTTCTAATATCTACTGTTATGTTCTTTACCACACTCCCCTTATTACAGATTATAGGTTTGTAACAGGGAAGCATATGAATTAATTATAAACTAGTTAGGAAATTATGATACAAACAAGGAAAGCCTCAGCATTCGTCATAGGTCTAGCCCTTTTTTCAATGTTTTTCGGCGGTGGCAATCTAATATTCCCCTTATATGTCGGAAAGCTTGCCCAAGATCAGTGGATATCCACAGCTATAGGCTTTCTCTTAACTGGTGTTATCATGCCATTTTTGGGCGTTATCGCCATGGTTTTATTCGAAGGAGACTATAACAAATTCTTTAGCTGCATGGGCAAAGTTCTTGGATTCCTCGTACCTCTGGTACTCCTTACTGTGTGGATACCGCTTGGTTCAGCTCCGCGCTGCATATCACTAAGCTATGCCAGCATTGCAGCATACGTCAACCTTCCGCCCGTATGGGTCTTCGGGCTTATTTATTGTTTTTTTCTATTCTTCATGGTACGCCACCCGGATCGCATGCTCAACATCCTTGGCTACGTTCTCACTCCTCTTCTTCTTGGCTGTCTTTTCATGATAACCTTTAAGGGGCTTGGAACTTCACCTTCGGGGGAATCGTTTTTCAATCAATCCGAGACCTTTTATCGCGGAGCTATCGAAGGATACAATACTATGGACCTCATAGCGTCGTTCTTTTTCTCTGCATCGATAATACAGATACTCAAAAAAACTACAACGAATCGGTCTCAGGCATTAAAGCTTGTGATGAAATCCGGTATTATCGGAGTGACTCTTCTTGGCATTGTTTACATGTGCCTTGTCTATCTCGCCTCGGCTCAGAGAGATTTCATCCAGAATATTCCTAAAGAACAGCTACTGGCACATATAGCCAAAACTATCCTTGGAGTAAAACTCGGAGCAATCGCAGCCCTCGCCATCGTATTGGCATGTTTCACAACATCCACAGCCCTCGTTGTTGTGTATGCAGATTTTATAGCGAAGAATATAATCCGCAACCCCGAAAGAAAGACTGAAGCAACAATTATAACACTGGTGATAACATTCGTGATGTCGATATTCGGACTCGATGGAATCACTACGCTAACAGCTCCGATACTTCAGATCTTCTATCCTATGCTCGTAATTCTTATCATCTTCAATATTGGACGCGCACTAATTGCTACGCGAAAAACAGCAACGCTGACACTTCCGGCATGCCCAGACTCTGGTACTGAGTAGCATAGCAATCGGGTTTATTTGATTCTAGAGAAATACATCTGAGTTTCTAACCATAGCAAGAATGTCTCATTAGATTCAGCTCTTTGTACAGTCCTCTGTGCTGCAGAAACTGCTCTATCGAGTCGTTCATGCCTGATAGCTCTTTTCCTTGCCCACAATGCATCGGCAAAAATCATTCCTCCAAAAGCGTCTATCCGTTGTTTAAATGCTTGAGGTGTAAGAGCTCCAGATTCTCTCAGCGTCATAACATAAAACATAAGAGCATTGGCGCCGCCACCTCGGTCTATGCAGTCTTTGCAGCTTGCATTGTAATAGTCAGCGCTGGTCTCTGCTACAAAATGATCTATGAGCATTGTATAAGCAACCTCTATAAAGTCCTGACGCTCTTCCCTTGAGAGCATAGCCTTCCCTGAAAATAACTGCAGATGTATATCGACCAGCCTAGCTTTGAGATCATTTCTGGCGAAGCGCTCAGGTATAAGAAACCCGCTATTGCCCTCATCAATTCGGGCCATAAATGTATCGATAAACTCTTTCGCATTTTCAATTCCTGCAAACTCGTGAGACTGCTTGTAAAAAGGAGAATTCTTATCCAGTGTTATGACTGTAAACATTTCAGAGAATTCCGGGTCCATCGAGAGGTTGTGGATAGAAGCTGAACGCTGCGACTCTCCGTTAAAGATACTTCCCACTCTCCTTTGAAAATTGATATACGTATGTTTTCTTCCGCGGGCTTTAACGGCTCGCAGATATGCCTTAAATTCAGGTGTTATCCTGCCTCTCAATGTCGGCGTCGGAAGACGAAGATTTACTACAGTCTTTCCGCCTTTTGTTATGACGTCAAATTTCTTTGTCGGAGAATTTCCGTGAAGGATCGGGTCGAGGTTAAATAGCGCAACATTACCAGCGATAGACATCCCCAGACCTGTAAGCGGGTGAACCTTATGTGTCATATCAGCATTCCTAATACATTTATACACCCTCTCCAGAATCCCTAAGCGCTGTTCAATCGCTAAAAACCGTCCCCCTCCCTCTTCATCTGCCAGCGGGCTATACCCACCAGCTCGAGCAATCTCGCCAGTAAGATCGTCGCCAAACTGCCTAGCCTCCACTCCGGTAAATATAGCAAAGGATATGGAATTGAGCAGCGCCGTCAAATGATCTGTTTCTGTAGCGCAGCTAGATTTATAATGTTCTGTACTGAGAGCTTTTCTTAACTTTACGACAAATTTCTTATAGCTTTGTCGTGGATTATCACTATGCCTATACAGAAAACGCAGAGCTTCCAAAGTATGATATTCGCATACCTTTACACGATATTCCCCAATTTTTTCATATTCCGTTTTTTGCGGACGGTATCTTCTGGCATCGCCCTGCGCTATATCTATCAGGTTTCCAAATTGCTCTCGCATTTCTTCAGAATATGTGTATGCTACACTATCTCCAGCGACAGAAGATGCCTTATAAATAGTATTTTCCAGGCTACTCCTTATACTATTGCAGGTATGGTGATATTTCTGTTGACGCCACAGAGGATCAACTTTTCTGAAGAGCTTTTTAATCCATGAGAATATTCTCCTAAAAAATCCTCTGGCGATTTTATGTGTCTTCATGGATTCCCTAGGAAGTTTTTTTGTAGACAACCTAGCAACATGACAATCTATAGCAAAACTGTGAAGCTGATGCTCATCGCAAAAAACACCCCTGAAGACATCGCCAACTCTATCAGTATCGCTACGCGCCCCCTCGGGAGCAGTTATAGGCTGAACTGTCCAGTTATTGTCATTAAGGCCGACCATAGTAAAATATCCTTATAGCTTACAACTAAACAACTTACCTTTATAACGACTTTTTTAAAGTAAAACAAGAAAATAAAAAGCTTTTCAAAAAAAAAAATCTCTCATAAAGTCTTGTGGAATCATCACCCAAAAGGTTTTTGTATGAGCTGGTCTTTCCCTTCTGAAATTGTATGTCCATTGTTTCCTCAGGGGTGCCTTGTTAGGCATATACCAGTTAAGAGAATCTTTGATATATGTTTTTCAATTACAGCATTGATCTGCGGAGCACCGCTTTTCCTTCTTATCGCCCTCGCCATACGGCTGTCGTCACAAGGAGAATCATTTTATGCACACGAACGCGTCGGACGCGGTGGTAAGTCTTTCAAATGCTACAAATTCCGCACCATGTATGCGAACTCCGACAAACGCCTACAAAAACTCCTAGACAAGGATCCTTTACTTAAGAAAGAATGGGAAGAGACGTATAAGCTAAAGAACGACCCGCGTATTACTCCGGTCGGTGCATTCCTACGCAAAACCTCGCTTGATGAGCTTCCTCAATTCTTTAATGTCATTACCGGAGAACTCAGCGTCGTGGGTCCTAGGGCACTTGTACGAGAAGAGGTGGCTCAATATCTTGGACATAAGGCTATGAAGATTCTGTCCGTACGCCCTGGATTGACAGGCTTATGGCAAACATCCGGAAGAAGCAACACTTCCTACGATACGCGTATACGTCTCGACGAATACTATATTAACCACCAATCATTTCTTTTTGACCTGGTATTGATCATCAAAACTATTCCAGTCATGATCTTCTGCCGAGGAGCATATTAACAACAATGCCATTTATGAGCAGCGAAAAGAAACGGATTCTCAGAGTATTTTTTCTGGCATTCGTCCCTATGATACTCGCTCCAGCGCTTTTCCCTAAACTACGATTAACATTTTTCGCCCCCTTTCTAGTCTTAATCTACTACAAAACTCCGCGGATAACAAGCCTATGGTTAGCATTCTGCTGCGGACTTATCATGGATCTTCTAACGTCGCATCACAATCTAGGGATACATACGCTCAATTACAGCCTAACAACATGGATGCTATACAACAGAAAACAGAATTTTTTTGAAGACAACGCCAGCACGCTTCCTCTGATGACGATATTGTTCTCTATAACATCGACGATTATACAGGTGGTATTATTACATATCTTCGGTCACAGATTCCCCCTTTCAACTATGTGGATATTCACAGATATTATTGTTATGCCACTCTTCGACGGATTATATGCATTCATCTGGTTTACGATCCCGCTCATGTTCCTGGGAAAACTGATACCACGTCGTAAAAAGAAAACGCGTCGTCTTGTCAAACGCCCAAAGTAAGAAATAAATTCTCTATACATACTTCTATACGTGTCGAGCGTGCCAAAGAAAGTCTTGCATCGGCAATGATATCCAGGACTCTTTCAAGGGATATAGACACGCTATCAGGAAACAATTCTTTCTTGTCACGATTTATGAGGTATTGCTGGTCGACACCGCTATTTATAAGGTGCAAGTCTCGATACCAAGAGATTATAATATCGAAAATAATATCGCTCTTTTCGTTCATCTTCATAGAGACTGCGCCTTCAACCTCCTTCCTGATGCTTTGCCGCTGCACAGCCGAGAGATCTTCACTATCATAAAAAGCATTCAACGATGCTGCTTCTTCCTCGGCATCTTTAGCCGACGTCTCCAAAACAGAGACTATCTGCTGCACAGAGCTCTTCAATTCGGGATAATTATGGGATTTTCCCTTGAACAAAATAGCCAAGACAAGATCCCTGACATCTCCATCATCTCCAAAACTACTATCATCCGATTCAAAGAAAAGTGTTCGGCATCGCGACCGTATCGTCGGCAATAGCGCTTCAGGTCTGCTAGAAACAAGAATTATTACAGTGTCAAGAGGTGGCTCCTCAAAAGTTTTCAGAAGAGCATTGGCACTATATGTCACCATACAATCGGCATCATCAATTATAAAGACTTTCTTCCTAGACTCATGTGGTGGCAAATATATTTCAGATGAAATAGCGCGCATGCTATCGATACTATGCATCCCGATTTTACCTTCGGGCTTATAGATATGAATATCGGGATGGTTGCCAGAGGAAAGCTTATAATCATGGACTCCGGGAGGCTGACCGCATCTAATAACATCGCCAGCGAATTCTATCGCCAATAAAGCCTTACCAACGCCCTTCGGCCCTGCGAAGAGCAGGGAATTCCCTATATTCCCTGTAGCCAGTGACCTTTTAAGGCAACGCTTTGCATATTCATTTCCGCCAGATCTATCCATCATCATCCCTTTATACTTGCTGGCAACTCCTCTTCCAGAATCTTCCATGCCTGTTGATACACATCTTCGAGTGGAGGTGTTGCATCTACAATTTTTATCCGATGGGGATAAAGCTCTGCCAACATACGGTACCCCTTACGGACATCGTAATGGAATTCTATTGACTCGGCATCAAGGCGATCAAAATCACGAACCCTGTCAAGCCCTATCTCCGGAGCAATATCTAGCAAAATAGTCGTATCTGGCAATATATCACCACAAGCAAAAGAACACATCTTCTCGACATCTTCGAATCCAAGATTCCTAGCTACCCCTTGGTATGCTACGGTAGAATCATTGAACCTATCACAAAGAACAATCTTGTTTTCGGACAATGCTGAAGCAATAAACTCATCAACGTGTTGTGCTCGTGCTGCTAGATATAGCAACAATTCAGCACGAGACCCGACGGAAATATCCTTATCACGGGTGAGAACCCATTCGCGTATCTTCTCGCTGAGATTAGAACCTCCGGGCTCGCGAGTCTGTATGGCATCGTATCCACGCTCAGTCAATGCTTTAGTAAGCATTGTAATAAGCGTGGACTTCCCAGTCCCCTCACCACCTTCGATGGTTATAAAGACTCCTTTTTTCATCTTGACAATCCTATTATTCGCTATCATCAGTGATGTCTTCTATTTCATTGCTATCATCAACGATATTTTCTGCGTCTTCATTATCACCTGCGATGTATTCTATTTTCTGTGCAGCCACAAGCTTATCACCTTCGCGTAGTTGTACAAGTCGCACCCCTTGGGTGTTCCTTCCCATAACACGCATGTTATCCATGCTTATGCGTATCGCCTGTCCATTTGCCGACATCATGAGTATGCCATCATCATCCGTGACATGGTTTGCTTCGACAACCAGACCATTACGCTCGCTAGTAATTATAGATCGCACACCTACGCCTCCGCGGTTGGTCTTCCTGAAATCTTCAACCCTAGAGCGTTTACCGTAGCCATTCTCGCATACTACGAGCATTGTTTCTTCTCCTCCAACGATACGACATGCCACGACAATATCATCATCGCGAAGCATCACACCTCTGACACCTCTGGCAACCCGTCCTATGGATCTAATTTTGTTCTCTTCAAAACGCACGGCCATACCATTACGCGTGAACAACATAATATACTTGTCTTTCTCGACGAGACGCGCCGCAAAAACTTCGTCGCCATCGTCGATAGTTATAGCATATACGCCTTTACGTCGAGGCCTGCTGAAAGCTTCAAGTTTTGTTTTCTTGACGACACCGCGACGCGTTACCAGTAGTATAGAAGCATCATCTTCGAACGAACTTATCTTCAATATTGTGGCTATCTTTTCATCCGGAAGAATATCCTCGAGAAGATTTACGATAGGAGTTCCTTTCGAACGCCTTCCAGCTTCCGGGACTTTCCACGCCTTAATCCAGTAACATCGGCCCAAACTTGTAAATATTAGAAGGTAATCGTGAGTCTTAACGACATATAGATCCTTGATAACATCATCGTTTCGCTTCATCCGCATCCCTGCAACACCTTGACCTCCGCGACGCTGTTCTCTGAAGGTGTCTATCGGCATACGTTTGATATAGTCATCTTCCGATATCGTTATTATTGTTGGCTCATCGGCGATAAGATCTTCCATATCCATATCAGTTTCAGCAGCGATAATCTTAGTCTTACGCTCGGATTTGTTAGTATTACGTATAACTATAAGCTCGTCTTTTATGATATCGCGTACTAGTGCTTCGCTAGCAAGTATAGCGCGGAATTCCTCGATCTTCGCAACCAAGACTTCGTATTCCCCCTGCAATTTATCTTGCTCCATACCTGTAAGCTGGTACAAACGCAGTTCCAGTACAGCATTAGCTTGTCTGTCAGAGAATGAGAACCTAATAATAATCTCAATCTTGGCATCAGCCTTATTGTTACTAGATTTTATAATGCGAACGACATCGTCTAGGCTATCGATAGCTTTAATATATCCTTCCAGAATATGCGCTCGAGCTTCTGCCTTATTGAGCTCGAAGCGTGTGCGTCGCCTAACAACCTCTATGCGATGTTCCACCCACGCCACGATCATATGCTTGATGTTCATCAATCGGGGCAATCCGTTGTCGAGCGCAAGCATGTTACATCCAAACGTCACCTGCATATCACTAAACTTATAAAGCTGATTTAAGATGATATCGATGACTTCTCCGCGCTTAAGCTCTATTGCTACGCGCATCCCATCTTTATCGCTCTCATCCCGAAGGTCTGAGATGCCTGTAATTATTTTGGAATTGGCAAGATTTGCAATGGTTTCTACTAGGCGCGCTTTATTGACATTGTATGGCAGCTCATCGATGATAATACGCTTACGATCGCCAACAACGCCTTCCATATCTTCGGTGTGTGTCACAGCACGCAAAACAAGACGACCGCGTCCTGTATGAAACGCCTCCTTAATCCCCCTATAGCCACATATCACCCCTCCAGTAGGAAAATCAGGTGCTGGCATAACAGCCATGATCTCTTCGATAGATGTCGCCGGATTGTCAATGACTAGCAACGTCGCACCAACAAGCTCTCCAAGGTTATGCGGAGGAATATTTGTAGCCATACCAACAGCAATTCCAGAAGAACCATTACAGATGAGGTTTGGAAACTTCGACGGGAACACAACAGGCTCCGATTTAGTCTCGTCATAGTTAGGGATAAGATCGACCGTATCTTTATCAAGATCTTCCATCAGCTGCATAGCTGCAGGTGTAAGCTTAGCCTCAGTATAACGCATCGCAGCTGGAGGGTCGCCATCGACAGATCCGAAGTTCCCCTGACCATTGACAAGGGTATACCTCATAACCCAATCCTGAGCCATTCTAACCATTGTCGGATAGATTACCTGCTCACCATGTGGATGATAGTCTCCGGAAGTATCACCGGCAATTTTGGCGCACTTTCGGTGCTTTCCACTGGGCGAAAGATTTAATTGTTTCATAGCATACAATATCCTGCGCTGCGACGGCTTCAATCCATCACGGACATCAGGAAGTGCTCTAGAAACAATAACCGACATCGAATATCGCAGATAACTTTCTTTTACTTCATCTTCAACATTGCGTAAAACTATCGTTCCATCTATAGGTGTGGTCATAGTAGCTCCTCATTACTCCAGTCTAGATATCCAGGTTTTTGACAAACAACGCATGGCGTTCAATAAACTCCCGACGAGGGGCAACTTCTTCGCCCATAAGCATCGAGAACATATGATCAGCAGCAACAACATCTGGCAACGTAATACGCACCAAAGTCCTTTTCTCGGGGTCCATGGTCGTTTCCCATAGCTGATCAGGATTCATTTCTCCAAGACCCTTATATCGTTGAATTTCGATACCTTTTCTGCCGTTGGCTCTGATAAATTCTATAAACTCTTTAAGGGTATATGTATTGATAACATTATTCTTATCATCAACTATCTTAAAAAGTCCGCCATTAGCGATAAGATAATCGCTAAGTTTTAGATCGAATTGCGACAGAACTCCCATAAGACGATCTACGGCACCTTCATCAAACAGCTCGATGAACGGCAATGGCTTATGACGGAACACCAACATTTCATCGGTGGTCTCAGAAAGAGGTATGGACTCCAGCGTCTCCTGATGCTGCAGACGTTGCGATTCCTCATCACGCGCCGCTAAGGAGGCAAATTCCTCTTCGGAATAAATAAATTTCGTCTCGTCATCGACAGTGACCTGAAAGCGAGGGAAACGTCCAGCATCAGTTTTGGCGTCGATAAATTCGCGGAAAGGTAAGCCTTTTTTCTCAACAGAAAGAATAACACTCTCGATGTCAAGCACTCCTTCCACAAGAGTTTTCACCTCATTGGAATCAAGCTCTCGTTCATTCTTTATTATGGAGATATCAGAAACGCCAAGCTTCAAGATATATTCGTCCATATCGTGCTCTGAGTGTATATATCTACTAACCTTCTTACGCGTCACACGGTATAGTGGTGGCTGGGCAATATATATATAATTATTTTCGACAAGCGCATGCATATGACGATAGAAAAATGTTAACAACAGAGTACGGATATGAGATCCATCGACATCAGCATCAGTCATAATGATAATCTTATGATATCGCAACTTCTCGAGATTGAAAACTTCAGAACCTATCCCGCACCCCAGAGCAGAGATCATGGTCCCAACTTCCTGGTTGCGCAAAACCTTCTCAAGACGCGCTTTCTCTACATTGATGATCTTACCGCGTATCGGCAATATCGCCTGATAACGACGATCACGCCCCATCTTCGCAGAACCTCCGGCAGAATCGCCTTCGACAATATACAGTTCACACTCTTCAGGTTTATTATTTTGGCAATCAGAAAGCTTTCCCGGAAGACGCGCTGTATCCAATGCACTTTTCCGCAAAGTAAGATCTCTAGCCCTTTTCGCTGCTTCCCGAGCTTTCGCCGCCAATATCGCTCTCTCCGCTATTATTTTGGCAATAGCTGGATTCTCATCTAAATATATCACCAACTCTTCGCCGACGATCTGCTGTACCACCGACCCTACGTCTGCATTACCAAGGCGCTGTTTCGTCTGTCCTTCGAACTGTGGATTCGCAACTTTTACAGAGATAACACTCACTAACCCTTCACGCATATCATCACCAGAAACTGAAAGCTTATCGGTCTTGACAAGGTTCCTGTTCTTTATGTAGCTATTGAGGACGCGCGTCAATGCCGTAGAGAATCCTGTAAGATGTGTTCCACCATGTCTCGTGGAGATGTTGTTGACATAAGATTGTATAAGCTCATTATAGCCATCATTCCACTGCATGGCCACTTCGAATTCTATAGGCCCATCGTCACCATCCCGTACACCACTGAAATATATAGGATCGGGAAATAGCGGTTCCTTGCTCTCGTTGAGATACGAGACAAAAGAAACCAATCCGCCTTCATAACAGTAGTTAGCATCTTCTTTGTCAATATCACGCTCATCACGGAAATAAATATTAATACCACGATTGAGGAAAGCAAGCTCGCGAAGACGCCGCGCCAATCGCTCATATTCGAATTCCACCTCAACGAAGATCTCAGGGTCTGCCCAGAAAATCACTTTCGTACCACGCTTAGCAGTCTCACCAAGAACCTCTAGAGCTCTTACCGGATTGCCACGCTCGAAACCCATCTGATATATCGTATTGTTCTTAAAAACCTGAACATCAAGACGCTTTGAAAGTGCATTAACACAAGAAACACCGACACCGTGAAGCCCACCAGAAACCTTATAGACCTCTTTGTTGAACTTCCCTCCGGCATGCAATAATGTCATGACGACTTCTAGCGCTGAGACATCCCTGTCTTGCTTACGAGATTCTTTCTCGTGCAAACCTACAGGAATACCACGTCCATTATCTTCGACAGAGACAGAGTTATCCTTGTGCAATGTTACATGTATCGCAGTACAATATCCTGCCATCGCTTCGTCGATACAATTATCG
>Ga0307991_1001749_pt1 | contig 15041 bp, 8 predicted proteins | sample EllFjometagen131_FD_203146 | JGI IMG/M metagenome (GOLD analysis project Ga0307991, IMG submission 203146) | Marine microbial communities from Ellis Fjord, Antarctic Ocean - #131 | ecosystem: Environmental > Aquatic > Marine > Unclassified | place: Southern Ocean | collected 2014-10-08
AGAAATTACAAAATTAAGCAAGTTATCATTTTGGTGAAGCATTTCTTTCTTTGCTACGGTCACTACGCTCCCTTCGCAAAGAAAGAAATGCTCATTACACCATTAACAACGTGGTGAAACTTTACAAAAAAGAAAATATTTTATTAATATATTTGTAATCTCAATTGCCTTTTGTTCAGAGCTTTTTATCAGGCAACTGCCTGATTAAATTTTATGGAACTCGTTACAAACAATATCCGGCATAAAAATTACAAATTATGAAGACAAAGCTACTACTACCATAATTCCTTACTTAATAATAATCTTACATCTTTAAAATACAAATTTATTTTATCAAGAGATATACTCTTTTCTTTTCTATTATATAATTTAAGACTATTATATAATTTAAAATAATTTCTTAAGACCACTAATTTTTTTTCAATTGAATTTAAGGGATTATCTAAAATATTTTGCAAAGTAACAGTCCTTGCTCCTTCAATGTATCTCTTTCTTGCAGATAAATGACTTAATGAGTAATTAAGTAAAGAAAGAGAGTAAAGAAGACGGGTAAAGATACGTATATTAAGAATTTTTGAATCTAATTTGAAATCATTTCCAAAAAAATAATTTTTCATCTTGAACAACGATATATTAGAGGAATACATTTTTATAAATAATTCCTGTTGAGCCAAAAAATAATATTCCTCTGCTTGCAAGAATGCTTTTATACAGCGTTTCCCTAAATAATCATAAATAGATACATCTGGATCAGTATTAATAAGAAAATCTTTTGCTTTTTCTAAAATATTTTTATTTCCACAAAGATATTTCCCAGTTAAAATTGGCTCAGTATATTCAATATCCCGATAAAATATTTTTTTTTTGAAATTATTTATTTCTATTTGACTAATATCAAGATTATTAAGATTATTAACAGGTATATTTTTTTTTACATTATTATTATAAACCAGAAAAATATCTAAATCATTTCCTTTTTTTTGAGAACCATAAATCATCCCTAATAATAGATTTCCTTGTAACTTACTGAATTCTAATATTGAATTTACCAATTCCGTATTAGAAATATTTGAATTGGTATCTTCTTCCATATAATATGAATTAAAAATATTTTTAAACTAAAAGGTGGATTATAAAGTTCATTTTTTTACTTTTGAATAGAGAAAATTGCAGAACCCGTTAATCATTTTTCATAAATCAGTGCAAATATACAATAAGTTTTTGAATTATCGTATATAAAAAATTACTTTTTTATTTAACTATTTATTTAACTTGTAGTAGAGACGAGGCACGCCTCGTCTCTACAATACAATGCAACGTCTCTACAATACAATGCAACGTCTCTACAATGCATTGTAACGCTCTACCTATGGTTTAAAAAAAATTGGCTACCAAGTTCGGCTACTGACGAATGACGAATTTTAGCCAATTGATAATATGTTCACAAATTTTATTTCTGACCTGTTAGAGTTCGGCAACTGCCGAACCTGACAGAGTCAACAAGTTTTTAACGACATTATAAATGCTGTATGATATTTATCCCGTTGGATCAGGCGTTTGCCTGATGGGGTTAATCAAATATTTTTAGTTTTTTTCATTACTTTTTCAAGCATTTGTATTATTTTTTTACAATTTTCAAAACCTGACTTTAAAAGTTTTACATCTTTAGCTCCTCTATAATAAGCAAAAACATGTAAATTTTCCCAGGCAATTGTTAATGCAGATTTTAATTTACCATTAACCGGTATTTTCTTTCTCATAAGGTCCCAATATCCATCTATTGATTTTGGTAATTTATCTCTATCAATGCCTTTATATAATAAATAAGTATCAATAGCTTTTAATGCTGATAAATATGCTATTCCTGCTGCCTCACGAATATACTTTGAATCAGTATAAAGTCCATATTCAACAGGGCTTTTACTAAGAGTTTGCTTTGCATTTTCTAAATAACGATAAGCTTCTTCAATTGTATATTCTTTATCTCTTTGTATTTTATGTGTTTTTTTCATAATAACTATTTCCTTATTTTTTTAAAATACAAATATACAATAAGTTTTTGAATATTATATCAAAAAATTACTTTTTTATTTATCTATTTATTTAACTTGTAGTAGAGACGAGGCACGCCTCGTCTCTACAATACAATGCAACGTCTCTACAATGCATTGTAACGATCTACCTATGGTTTAAAAAAAAATTGGCTACCAAGTTCGGCTACTGACGAATGACGAATGACGAATTTTAGCCAATTGATAATATGTTCACAAATTTTATGTAATTTTGTAAAAAAATTTTTAACCAAATATAAAATCATGAAAATATTTAATCTGTCTGTAATCTTATTACTTATATCATTTATAACTGCATTTAATAGTCATAATGATAAAAACAAAATTAAAGAGCAAGGTACTTTTATAATATCAAATAATAATCCACAAAATATTAAAGACCTTCCTTATACACGATATCATGTAAAATCCGGTATAGCAGAATACAATTTAACAGGCATACAAACAGGCACAGAGACAATATATTTTGATAAATGGGGGATGCGTGAAGCAAAATATACAAAAGCAATAATTACAATATTTGGTATGACTAAAAATTTGAATACCATGGAACTTACTGATAATAACTGGCATTATTCTATTGATTTTGATACAAAAACAGGAACAAAATACAAAAACGACTCTCTGCAAATACAGGCACAACAAATGGAGACAAATGACATGGTAATGATAGGAGAAGAAAATATGAAAAAAATAGGTGGAGAAAAAACAGGCACAGAAAAAATTGCAGGCAAAACATGTGATATATGGAAAATAGAAAAAATAGGAGCTAAAATTTGGCTTTGGAAAGGTATTTCTTTAAAAACTTATGTTAATATGCTGGGAATGGAAATGACTAATATTGCAACAAAAATTGATATAAATACTGATATCCCTGAAAGTAAATTTGTAATTCCTGCAGATATAATTATTACAGAAACTACAAAAAAAACAAATAGCAGACATAATTATTATATAAAATAATTGTAATCGTTCACAGGGCGCTAAAATTGGAAATTAGCACATTACAAATCCGATACAATAAACTATAACAACATTTTTAATATTAAAAAATGAGACCTGATTTTAACGAAATATGCAAAAAACGTATCATTGTCTTTGATGGAGCAATGGGAACCAATATACAAAATTACAACTTAACTGATGATGATTTTGGAGGTAAAGACGGATGTAATGAAATATTAAATATCTCCCGTCCTGATATTATCCGCCAAATACATGCATCTTTTTTTAAAGCAGGCAGTGATATTGTTGAGACCAATACTTTTGGCGCTAATGCCATTGTCCTGAAAGAATATGGAATATCAGACAAAGATTATGAACTGAATAAACATGCTGCTCAATTAGCCAAGTCCGTTGCTAATGATTTTTCAACAAAAGATAAACCAAGATGGGTTGCTGGCTCAATAGGACCGGGGACAAAATTGCCATCTCTTTTACAAATAACTTTTTCAGAGATAAAAACAGCTTATCGTCGTCAGGTGCAGGGATTGTTAGATGGTGGTGTTGATATGTTAATTACAGAGACATCGCAGGACTTATTACAGATTAAAGCCGCTTTGGTTGCTATTTTTGAAATATTTAAAGAAAGAAAAATCAAAATACCTGTCATTACACAGGTAACTATGGAAGATACAGATGTTATGTTGCTTGGCTCTGATATGCTCACTGTAATCACCGCTTTATCTCCTTTCCCTGTTGATGTATTAGGGATAAACTGTGCCACAGGACCTAAGCCAATGAGAAAACACATAAGAACTTTGGCTAAATACAGCAAAAAACTTATTTCTGTCCAACCTAATGCAGGATTGCCTGAAAATATAAATGGTAAATTAACATATAAACTACAACCAGAAGAATTTGCCTCTGATGTAAAATATTTTGCAGAAGAATTAGGTGCTAATATTGTTGGCGGATGCTGTGGGACAACCCCGGAATATCTTAAATTAGTTGCAGACAATGTTAAAAATATTATACCTAAAATCAGAAATCCAAAATTGGAGCCGGCAGCAGCAAGTTTATATAATGCTGTTCCTTATGATACAACACCTAAGCCCTTGATAATCGGAGAACGGGCTAATGCAAACGGGTCTAAAAAATTCAGAGAATATCTTCTTAATAATGATATGAATGGAATGCTCTCTGTTATAAAAAAACAAGAACAGGAACAAGCTCATATTATTGATGTTTGCGTTGCTTATACAGGTCTTGATGAACAAAAATTAATGAACGCTTTTATTCAACGATTAAATACTGATTGTCAAATCCCTCTCATGATTGATTCTACTGAAATATCTGTAATTGAAAATGCTTTGCAACGTATTGGAGGAAAAGCAATAATAAATTCTGTTAATCTTGAAGACAAAGGAAAACATTTAGGGAAAATATTACAGTTATGTAAAAAATATGGTGCTGCTGTTGTAGCTCTTACTATTGACGAAGATGGTATGGCTAAAACTGCTGACAAAAAAGTAGAAATTGCACATCGTATATATGATATAGCTGTAAATGAATATAACATTCTGCCGGAAGATATATTTTTTGATACATTAACATTTACTCTTGGAAGTGGTGCCAAAGAATATCGCAATGCTGCCGTAGAATCTATGAATGCTATAAAAAGAATTAAATCAGAACTGCCAGATGTTAAGACCATATTAGGCGTATCAAATGTATCTTTTGGATTAAAACCGGCAATAAGACATCGGCTTAATTCTGTGTTCCTTGCCAATGCTATAAAATACGGATTAGATGCTGCCATATTACACCCGGGAAAAATAATATCTTTACATAAACTAAAACAAAAAGAAAAAAATATATTAGAAAATCTGATTTATAACACAAAAGAAAACGGAAAAAATCCTATTACCGAGATATTAAATTATTATGAGACACATGAAATAAAAAAGGACACTACTGAAGAATTAGAAAAATTATCAGTTGAACAACGGTTAAAAAAAAGAATTATTGATAGCAACAACATAGGATTAGAAGAAGATTTGAAAGAATGTCTGAAAAACACTTCTGCTCTTGATATAATTAATAAAATATTACTTGACGGAATGAAGACAGTGGGCAAACTGTTTGGTTCAGGAGAAATGCAACTGCCTTTTGTTCTTCAATCTGCCGAGACAATGAAGACAGCAGTATCTTTACTCAAACCCTTTATGGAGAAAAAAACTCAGGCACAAGCAAGGGCATCTGCTATAATTGCTACTGTCAAAGGCGATGTTCACGATATAGGCAAAAATCTTGTAGATATTATATTAACTAATAATGGGTTTAAAATATTTAATCTCGGTACAAAACAACCTGTTGAGTCAATATTAAAAGCATACAAGGACTCAAAAGTTGACATTATTGGAATGAGTGGATTATTAGTGAGGTCAACTATTATAATGAAAGAATATCTGGAAGTAATGAATGAAAAAAATATATTGCCACCTGTAATTCTTGGAGGCGCAGCTCTTACACGAAAATATGTAGAAAAAACTCTTGCTGATATTTATAATGGTGATGTATATTATGCCAAAGATGCTTTTGAAGCCCTTTCAATATTAACAAAAATATCTGATAATAAAAAAAATAAATTATCTAAAAAAATCAGTAAAAAATCTGTAATTTATGATAAATCTGTTTCAGTAATAAAACCTAATATCAAACAAGAACCAAAACAAAATCCTGTTAAAAATGTTATACCTCCAACTTCTCCTTTTTGGGGAACAAAAGTTGTAAAAGATATTCCTTTATCAAATATTCTGCCTTTTTTAAATAAAGACACTCTGTATAAATTGCACTGGGGAATAAAAAAAGGCAAAAAATCAAAAGATGAATATACTAAAATAATTGACACTGAATTTGAGCCTATACTTAAAAAACTTATACAAAAGGCAAAAAAACAAAATCTTATACAAGCTAAATTAATATATGGATATTTCCCTTGCAATTCTTATAAAAACAGCTTACTGATATACAAAAATCCAAATGATAAAGATTATATAGTAAAATTTGATTTTCCAAGGCAAGACAAAGAAAACGGGTGGTGTATAATCGATTATTTTAATCCTGTCAACTCAGGAATACGCGATATAGCAGGATTTCAAATAGTAACAATAGGCGACAAAGCTTCCGAAGAATCACAACGTTTATTCAAATCAGACAAATACAAAGAATACTTACTATGGAATGGATTTGCTTCTCAAATGGCTGAAGCATTAGCAGAATACTGGCATAAACAAATGCGTATTGAACTAAAAATAAATAACAATGACTCTAACGACACAAAAAAAATATTCTCTTGTCATTATCAGGGTTGCAGATTTTCTCCCGGCTATGCTGCATGCCCGAACTTAGAAGACCAAAAAAAAATATTTCAATTACTTAAGCCCGAACAAATTGGCATTAAACTTACCGAAGAATTTCAATTAATACCGGAACAATCTACATCATCTATCATTGTCCATCATCCGGATGCAAAATATTTTTCTGTAAAAACACACAATAAAACAAAATAAAAAATGACTAAAATTTAAGTATTTTAGTCGTTTGTAATAAATATATGTTTAAAAAAATGTTTAATAAAAAATGAAAGTTACTGAACATCTAAAAAATACTGATAAGCCCATTTTTAGTTTTGAGATAATACCACCATTACGCGGGAAAAACAGTAATAACATTATCAGGATTGTAGAACAATTGCAACAATTTAAGCCACCTTTTATTGATGTTACAAGCCATTCTTCTAAAATATATTATGAAAAAGATAAAGATGGTAAAGAAAAAAGATATATTACAAAAAAAAGACCAGGAACAACAGGTATATGCGGTGTTATACAAAACAGATTTAATATAGACACTGTTGCTCATATATTATGTAGTGGGTTTACAAGAGAAGAAACAGAAGATGTTCTTATTGAACTAAACTTTCTTGGAATACAAAATTTATTGCTTTTATACGGAGATGAAATAAATTATAAAAAAAATATAGAGAAAAACAGAACAGTAAATTTTTCTACTATTGACCTTATAAAACAAGTTAAAAATCTTAAAGATGCTAAATATATTGACGAAGTTATAAATCCTGAGCCAATAGATTTCTGTATAGGCGTAGCTGCTTATCCTGAAAAACATTTTAAAGCTAAAACTCTAAAAGATGATATAAATTATCTGAAACAAAAAGTTGATGCAGGAGCCGATTATATTGTAACTCAAATGTTTTTTGATAATAACTATTTCTTTGATTTTGTAAAACTGTGCAGAGATGCAGGTATAACAGTTCCTGTCATCCCGGGTATAAAAATCCTTAACAAACAAAACCAGATAAACACTATACCTGAAAATTTCTATGTTAAAATACCTGAAACATTAAAAAATCAATTAACACAAAATCCTGAAAATGCCAGAGAAACAGGTATTAACTGGAGTATAAAACAATGTAAAGAACTGATAAATAATGGAGTAAAAAGCATTCATTTTTATATTATGAATGATACAAGTTCTGTTATACAGGTTATTAATAAACTTAACCTGAATAATTCATAAGTTTTCGTTATGAGAGTTGAAAGTGCCAATAGAATTGGAAAGCACAGGATTGAGCATCGGAGATGTAGCAGAGATACATTGAGAAGCGAAATCCGAGCATTTTCAATTATAGCAGGCAATTTCAACTCGTAATAGATAATTTATGAATTATTCAGGTTAAACTTATTTGAATTATTTCTGGCATTAATTTTGATTATATATTTTTTAAAATGCCATATAAATGAATTAAAATTAAAATGTTTAATATTGTTTAAAATTTTTTTTACAGACACTAATAATTTATAAATATATTTAAAATCAAAAAATTATGAAAACCTCAAAAAATTATTCTTTTTTATTGATAATCTGTCTTGGGTTGTTTATAGCTTCTTGTTCAACAACTTCTACCTCAGTACAGGTATTGGTTCCTGCAGAGATAACTGTCCCTCATCATATCAAAAAATTAGCAATTGCTAATCGTTCTTTACCTGCTAAAGGCGAACAGTTTTCCAATTTTATTGAAGGATTTCTTACAGGTGAATCTATTTGGGGAGACAAAGAAGGATCTAAAAGGTGTATTGAAGGACTTGCAAATAAATTAAATTCTTCACCAAGATTTGGTGCTACAATATCACATACATCTCTTAAAGGAACGGGAACAAGAGAATTTTCTGTGCCTTTGCAATGGAATATGGTAAATAATATATGTAAACAATATAATGCAGACGCTCTAATCCTGCTTGAAACTTTTGATTCAAACATTGCTTTTAAAACAGATAAAAAAACAAAAAAACAAAAAATTAAAAATAAAGAAACAGGAATAAGTAAAGATACTATTATAACTGAATATCTCGCTAACTTGATTATCAATGTTAATGCTGGATGGCGAATCTATGACCCTGTTAACAAAAAAATAATTGATGAGGACTCTTTTATAGATGAAAAAAGATGGGGAAAAACAGGTAAAAGTCCAGAAGATGTAGAAAGAAAATTACCTCCCAAAAGAGATGCAATAAATAGTGCCGGATATTTTGCAGGACAACAATTTGCAATAAGAATATCACCTAACTGGAGAAACGTTGCAAGATATTACTATATTAAAGGACCTAATAATTACTTTAAAATGGCAAAGAATTATGCAAGAGCAGGTAACTGGGATAAAGCTATGGACTTTTGGGAAAAACTAACCCCAAACCCAAATCACAAAATTGCAGGAAGAGCTTCTCATAATATGGCTGTAGCTAACGAAATGAAAGGAAACCTAAAACAAGCTCTCAAATGGGCAAATATTGCATATCAAGAACATAATATCAGAAAAGACAGATCTTATGTCAATGCTATTAGCCGTAGAATTATGGATCAAGACAAACTTAAAGAACAAATGGAATAATATAACTGCCTGAAATAAAATTTGATTAGCTTATTGTAATAATCGGCAATCTACAGTAAACAGTCAGCAATTTTTTTGTAAATTTGGTTCACAAATTTGTTAAATTCTTAACAACATCATCAGTTAGTCATGTTTGGCTACTGATTGCAAATTCCGTTGTAAATCCCGCATTTATACCGTTGGATATTATCCTACGGGATTTACCAACGGGGTAAACTTTTGAATAAAGAAAATTGACTAAGGGATTCTAACAAAAGATTCCTCACTGCGTTCGGAATGACAGTTAATTATTTTTAGGTGGGTAAAGAGAGGCGTTTCGCCTTAGGCGAAACGCCTCTCTTTACCCATAATATATTAACCAAAATTATCATTCCGAATGGAGCACATTCACTGGGTTCAGTGTAAACTCCACGGAATGAGGAATCTCAAGCTAAATTAAAATAGAGTAGATGGTAAAATACTATTTTATGTAGCACCTCAAAATAATATTTAGCCATAATTATTTTTTTTCTCGTCTTGACAAATTTTATGTAAATTTGTCTTTTTTAATTAAAATATATAATTATGTCAGGAAAAACATTTGTAGAAAAAATTTTAGGTGCAAAAAAAAACAGTATAGTTTTCAAAAAACCAAATATTGTCTTAACGCATGATAATACGGCAAGTATTGAAAAAACATTTAAAAAAATGGGAGGAGATAAAGTTTCTGACCCAAATCAGTTATTAATTGTCTTAGACCATAATGCTCCGCCAACAAATGCGAAATTAGCAAATCAATATCAGGGAATAAGGAATTTTGTAAAATATCAGGGAATAAAAAAATTCTATGATGCAGGCATGGGAATTTGCCATCAATTGATGGCAAATCATGCTGAACCCGGGATGTTGATTGCAGGAAGCGACAGTCATACCTGCACAGCCGGTGCCTTTAATACTTTAGCTGTTGGTATTGACAGAACAGAATCTGCCGGCTTATGGAAAAGAGAAGAGACATGGTTTCGTGTGCCTGAATCTATTAAAATTACTCTTAAAGGAAAATTAAATAAAGGAGTATATGCAAAAGATATCTCTCTCTGGATAATCGGTATGCTCGGCTCTGCCGGTGCTAACTATATGTCAATAGAATATCATGGACAAGGAGTAGAAACATTAACTATTGCACAACGAATGACTTTAGCTAATCTTGCTTCTGAAATGGGAGCAAAAAATGCTGTGTTTCCTCCTGATAAAGTTTTAGCTAATTATTATGGAAAAGATAAAATTTCCGGAGTGTGGGCTGACCATGATGCAGAATATTTTAAAGAAATAGATATTAACTTAAATGATATTTTCCCGGTAGTTGCTGCTCCGCATTATGTTGACAATATAAAAGCTGTGTCAGAAGTTCAGGGCACAAAAGTAAATCAGGGATTTCTTGGAACCTGCACAAATGGTCGTCTCGAAGATTTACTTGTTGCATCCGAAATCCTTGAGAATAAAAAAATATCTGATGGATTTCAGTTAATTGTAACTCCGGCTTCAAAAGATATATATTTACAAGCTATTGAACAGGGAATAATCTCTAAACTGATGAAAGCAGGGGCAACAATACTCTCTGCATCTTGCGGACCTTGTCTGGGACTGGGGCAAGGCATTCCTGCTGACGGTTTTAATGTGATTTCTACTGCTAACAGAAACTTTTTGGGGAGAATGGGTAATAAAAATGCTAATATCTATTTAGCTTCACCGGCTTGTGTTGCTTATTCTGCTATTAAAGGTGAAATAACTGACCCAAGAGGAATGCAATATAATGACAAATTTCCTTTTTCTAAAAAACAAACTTCCAGTGTTGAAATAAAAAAAGATGATAATCGTAAAGCAAATGGCATCTGGAATTATAAAAATATTGATGACTTGAATACAGACCAGATGTTTGCAGGTAATCTGACATATAATATATTAAGTTCAGATGCAGAAGATATTATGCCTCATTTATTTAAGGGTTTTGATGAAAATTTTGCAGAAAATCTGCAAAAAAATGATATTATTATAGCAGGCAATAATTTTGGTTGTGGTAGCTCACGCGAACATCCTGCTGTTGGCTTGTCTTATGCAGGTGTTAAAGCTGTTATTGTTAAATCTGTTAATAGAATATTTTTTCGCTCTTCTGTCAATCAGGGCTTGCCTGTAATTATACTTGCCCAAGCTGTTGAGGCATTTAAACATGGAGATAAAGTAAATATAAATTTTGAAAAAGGTATTATAAATATTAATGATAAAATATTTAATTTTGCTCCGCTCCCTGATAAACTAATGGAAATCTTTAAAGCAAAAGGACTGGTAAATTTTATTAAAAAAAACAGGTAATTTGCAATAACGAATATCCGAAAATTATGTGGGCAAATTGTATTTTTATAAAATATAAAGGGGAGTTCTAATAATTGGTTTTGTATATGAAAGTGAGCGAAAAATATCAGTATGAGGTGGAGGGTAAAATATTCCGCAGGCATAGCCATAGCTATGGTGAGGAAAGATTTTGCCCGATAACGAAATAATGATATTTTGCAGCCACTTGTAATAAAAAGTAATTATTAGAACTCCCCTAAAGATATAGAAAAAAATCAATTGCTTAATGGATTCTAACAAAAGATTCCTCACTGCGTTCGGAATGACAGTTAATTGTTTTTAGGTTGGGAAAGAGAGGTGTTTCGCCTTAGTAGAAACGCCTCTCTTTCCCCATAATATATTAACCAAAATTGTCATTCCGAATGGAGCTAAGCGGAATGAGGAATCTCAAGCTAAATTAAAATAGGCTAGCTGGTAAAATATTATTTTATGTAGCACCTCAAAATAATATTTAGCCAAAAAAAAGTTACTTTATAAACAAATTTTAAACAAGTAATAGTTAAATTGTTGTTGCTATATGCTTGTTCTGTGAGTTATATAAACAATTATGCATCAATATTAGCATATTTAGCATTTTTTTCAATAAAATCTCTTCTTGGAGGAACATCACCACCCATTAACATAGAAAACATACGGTCAGTTTCAATATCACTTTCTATATTAACCTGCCGTAAAGTACGGAATTCAGGGTCCATAGTTGTATGCCATAATTGTTCTGCATTCATCTCACCCAAACCTTTATAACGTTGTATATGAAGTCCTGTTTCTTTACCATCATTAGATATTTCATTAATTATTTGCCTGCGTTCTTCTTCTGTCCAGCAATATTTTATCTTTTTTCCTTTTTTGATAAGATATAATGGTGGTGTTGCTATATAAACATAACCATTTTCAATAAGACCTTTCATATAGCGGAAGAAAAAAGTGAGTATAAGAGTTGCTATATGGCTACCATCAACGTCGGCATCTGTCATAATTATTATTTTATGGTATCGTAATTTTTCCAAATTAAGGGCTTTAGAATCTTCTTCTGTTCCAATAGAAACACCTAATGCAGTAAACATATTTCTTATCTCTTCATTTTCAAAAATTCTATGTGGCATAGCTTTTTCAACATTAAGTATTTTACCTCTTAAAGGCAGTATAGCTTGAAATTTTCTGTCTCGTCCTTGTTTAGCTGTGCCACCAGCAGAATCACCTTCAACAATATATATCTCACTTAAAACAGGGTCTTTTTCAGAGCAATCTGAAAGTTTGCCCGGTAATCCGGAATTAGAGAGCACATTTTTTCTCTGTACTAATTCACGGGCTTTTCTTGCTGCATGTCTGGCTGTAGCAGCTAAAATTACTTTATTAACAATAGTTTTTGCTTCTTTTGGATTCTCTTCAAGATAATTGCCAAGTAACTTGCTGACAAGATTATCTACTATTCCCATTATCTCTGAATTACCAAGTTTAGTCTTTGTCTGACCTTCAAACTGTGGTTCTTGTACTTTTAATGAAATAATTGCTGTCAATCCTTCACGAAAATCATCACCATTAATATCAAATTTAAGTTTTTCAAGCATTTTTGATTTGTCTGCATAACTTTTTAATGTTCTTGTCAGAGCTCTTTTGAATCCTGACAGATGAGTTCCTCCTTCAATAGTATTAATATCATTAACATAAGAATGCACATTTTCAGAAAAAGAAGTATTATATTGCATAGCTATTTCAATAGGCACATTATTTTTTTCACCTTCCATATAAATAGGATTATCCATCAGTTTTTCTCTGTTAACATCTAAGTAATCTATAAATTCTATAAGACCTTTTTCTGAGAAAAAAGTATCTTTTAAATAATTACCTTGTTCATCTTTTTCGCGAAGGTCTGTCATTAAGAGAGAAACTCCTTTGTTAAGAAAAGCCAGTTCCCTTAAACGTGCCGAAAGTGTATCATAACTATATGTAGTAGTTGTAAATATAGTATTATCAGGGATAAAGTGAATTTCTGTACCTGTCAGTGTTGTATCTCCTATAATTTTTACATCATACAAAGGTTTACCAAAAGAATATTCCTGAACAAATATTTTGCCGTTTCTATAAACTTTAGCTTCTAATTTATAAGATAAAGCATTTACACAGGATACACCTACTCCATGTAATCCTCCTGATACTTTATATGACCCTTTATCAAACTTGCCACCAGCATGTAAAACGGTCATAACAACTTCTAATGCTGACCTGTGTTCTTTTTCATGCATTTCGGTCGGGATACCTCTTCCATTATCTTTAACAGTTATTGAATTATCCTCATGAATAATCAATTCAATCTTGTCGCAATAACCGGCCAGTGCTTCATCAATAGAATTATCAATTACTTCATTTGCAAGATGATGTAAACCTCTTGTACTTGTATCACCTATAAACATTGCAGGTCTTTTTCTGACAGCTTCCAATCCCTCTAACACGCGAATGCTATCAGCATCGTATTTCTCTGTTACTAAATTTTTTTTATCATTCATATTAAAATAATTATTGTTTTTTTAATTCCACAAATTTAATAATTATTTTATTATAAAAAACATAAATATTGCATTAAAATCACAGATTTATTGACATTTTTTAATATTGTATTAATATAAAAATATAAATATTGTAAAAATGGGACTAACAGGGGAAAGTTGTTACAAAAACAAGAAGCTAGTCAATAAAAAAACTGTTACTAAAAATTTAGTAACAGTTTTTTTTATATAATATTTTGATTTTTATCTATCTGTTAACAATAATTTTGTGAGTATATACATCTTCTTTGTTTTGCAATCTGATAAGATAAATGCCGTTATCTAAATTTTCAAGATTTATCTCTTTTGTATTCAGACCTGTATGAGGATAAATATTTTTCTCTATCAAAGTTTGTCCTAATATGTTCATTACAGATAAATGTATTGGGCTTAAAGAAAGAGAATTGAGTTCTATTTTAACAAATATCTTACCTGTTTTGGTAGGGTTAGGATAAATATTTATATTTGACTGGTTTGTTAATTCTTTTATATTCACGCCTTCTTCTGTTGTAAAAGAAAATTCAGGACTCCATTCTGATGTATCACGACTATGTATTGCTCTTACTCGCCAGTAATATGTTTTTAAACGGGCAAGTCCTCCTATACCTCCTATTTCAATGGTATCAATAGAGCTAGTATCAACAACAGGATTGTTGAAACCTGGTAAAGTATCATATTGTATTTCATAATAGCTTATTCCTGTAATTTCTTCCCATTTTAAACCAGGATTAACCTCTATGTCTGTTGCTCCATCAGCAGGATAAGTAAGATTAGCTTTATCAATTACAGTAAAATACCATACAGATGTCCAATCACTGGTATTGCTACTATTATATTTTGCTCTTACCCTCCAGTAATACTTGGTTCCAAATAAAAGTTCGTTGTTGGAAATCTGTACATAAGGCAAATTATCATCGGCAACAGTAAAACTATATTCAAAACTATTAAAATCTGCAATAGTATCAATTTCAAAATCATAATTTGGCACACCTGCTATAGAATTGCATCTTAAAAATACATCAGGCATCATATCGTCAGCACCATCATAAGGTGCAATAAGTGTTGCATTATTTACTGTTATAAATGTTCTTACTTGAGACCATGCAGATGCATCGCTATTATGTATAGCTC
>Ga0307991_1001750_pt1 | contig 15040 bp, 12 predicted proteins | sample EllFjometagen131_FD_203146 | JGI IMG/M metagenome (GOLD analysis project Ga0307991, IMG submission 203146) | Marine microbial communities from Ellis Fjord, Antarctic Ocean - #131 | ecosystem: Environmental > Aquatic > Marine > Unclassified | place: Southern Ocean | collected 2014-10-08
TCTTTTTGATTATATTAAAAGCAGACTAGTTAATAAGGAAAAATATTACATATTTATTGATGAAATCCAAAATGTCCAAGGTTTTGAGAGAGTAATTAATTCTTTTAGATCAACGAATGACTGTAGCATCTTTGTAACGGGTTCTAATTCTACTTTATTATCTGGGGAATTAGCTACTTTACTTAGTGGGAGAGTAGTAAGTTTTAATATCTTGCCATTTAAATTTAGTGAGTTTGTTGAATTTAATAAAAATCATAAAAAAACAATTGAAGAATTATTTGATGAATATTTGATGTGGGGTGGAATACCTCTTGTATGCAAAATAGATGAAGAAAGTAAAAATATCATGTTAGAGAATATTTATGGAACTATTGTTTTAAAAGATATTATTAGACGAACCAATACTACAAGTAGTCGAAGTTTAGAAAAAGTAATTGATTTTTTAATTGCAAACTCTGCAAAAACTATATCAGGAACAAATATTTCAAGAGTTTTAAATAGTAATGGATTTAAAGTTTCTGTACCAAGTGTTTATGAGTATATAGATAACACAGTTAATGCTTGCATCGTAGATAAAGTTGCAAGGTATGATATCAAAGGCAAAAAGATCTTGTCTTTCGAAGAAAAGGTTTATGCTAAAGATTTAGGTTTTTATCATTTAAAGAAGGATAAAGGTTCCAAAGAATATGGGGCTTTGATTGAAACAATTGTATATAATGAATTAATCGCAAGAGGGTACAAAGTATATGTTGGTAAAACTTATAAAGGAGAAGTGGATTTTGTCGTTGAAAACCATAGAGATAAGCATTATATACAAGCTTGCTATTTATTAAGTGATGAAAAAATTGTTGAAAGAGAATTTGGTGCTTATAAAAATATTTTAGATAATCATCCAAAATATGTAATAAGTATGGATAAAATATTAATGAATAGAGATGGGATAATTCACAAAAACTTAATTGATTTTTTAATAGAGAAAGATTAACAAAAATAAAATAAGAGATGTAGTTCTATAATATATTAATCTAAGGTCCTTACAGAGAAAGTCCAAGAACCATAAAAAAAACACAAGCTACTAAACTTGTGTTTTTTTTAAAGCGAAAGACGGGACTTGAACCCGCGACATCCACCTTGGCAAGGTGGAGCTCTACCACTGAGCTACTTTCGCAAAAAATATAAATTGCTTAAAGCAATATGTAGTACGAGAGGGGGGACTTGAACCCCCACACCTTACGGCACTAGAACCTAAATCTAGCGTGTCTGCCAATTTCACCACTCTCGCATATAATAAATTCAAATTGAGCCGCAAAGGGTTCGAACCTTTGACCCACAGATTAAGAGTCTGTTGCTCTACCAGCTGAGCTAGCGGCCCATTGTCCTAACATCAATAATTGCGCTCGGAAGGATTCGAACCTTCGACCTGCGGATTCGAAGTCCGACGCTCTATCCAGCTGAGCTACGAACGCACAATGTCAAGGGTGGATGACGGGACTTGAACCCGCAACAACCAGAACCACAATCTAGCGCTCTACCATTGAACTACACCCACCATGAAGCCTTTGTAGCATTTAATTACTACACGGCTCAACGAGGCATACAATGACATATTTTTATAGTTTTTGTCAAGAAGATGATGGAAAATATTTCAAAAAAATAAATTCCTATTTAATGTCTATATCCTCTTTATATATTAGTTGTAAAAATCAGAAAAACTGTAGCCTTAATTTTTTTTGATATTACAAAAAGTTCCTTTAATAACCATTAATTATTCATGAAATATCAATTTACATTAACAAATATTAAGTGATTTACACTAGTTTTACCCCTAAAGTAAAAAAATTTACTTTTTTCATTGACAGAAATAAGTATCTATTCATATAATTCAGTGAATGAAATAAGTAGCAGTCAAGGAGGATTGTAGATGAAAAAAATTTTAACTTTAGTAATGGTTAGCTTAATTGCAGTTACTAGTATTTTTGCATCAGGTGCAAAAGAGAGCGAAGGTGATGGTACTATCACACTAACGGGATATATGCAAATAGACCCAGCAAATCCAGCTTATGAAGGTCATAATGCTGTAATTGAAGCATTTCAAGAAAAACACCCAGAAATCTTATTAGATATTGAATATGCAACAGGTGAAGCTTTTCACCAAAAGTTCCAAGCAATGGCAGCATCAAGAAAAATACCAAATATTTTTACTTGTTACGGCGGAGCTAGAACAGCATATATCCAAGATACAGGCTTGGTATTAGATTTAAATGATACAGATTATTTAACAGCAGATTTTAGATCAAATTTTAAATCTGTAGCTTTTAAAGCCCAAGGAGCCAATGGTGAATTGTGGATGATTCCACCAACACTAGCTGTTTGTCATACAATATATTCAAATGATGCAATTCTAGACGAATTAGGCTTAGAATATCCAGAAACTTTTGAAGAAATGATTTCTCAAGTTCCTGCTATAAGAGCCGCTGGTTATTACCCTATCTCAATGGGAAATAAAGACCAATGGGTTGTAAATTCATGGTTATTATCACTCTTAGTTGATAGAACAGGTGGACCAGAATGGTTCATGGATGCAGCTAATGGTAAAAATGGTGCAACATTTAATGACCCTCAATTTGTAAAGTCTTTAGAAATTATTCAAACTATGTGTGAAGAAGATTTATTCTCACCTGGTGTTAATCAAATGGGTAATGGAGAAGCAGACCAAGAGTTCTACCAAGGTAAATCAGCTTATTTAGTTGATGCTGGTTGGAGAACAGGTGGTATGGATTCTCAACTTCCAAAAGAACAATGTGAACAAATTGAAATGCATGTATTTCCAGCAATTAATAATGAAGTAAGAAGCAACACAGCTACTTCAGTTACAGGTGAAGGCTTTGGTATTGCAAAAGCAATCGAAGGTACTCCTGAAGCAGATGCTGCATGGACATTTATTTCTTTCTACACTGGAGTAGAGGGTTCTACAATTTTCGCCCAATATGGTGATATTCCAACATGTAACATAGATTTTTCTAATATTGAAATGGGCATTATGCAAAAGAAATATGCACAGTTCCAAGAAAATCATGAAATGGGATATGTATTCGATTCAGTAATGAATGGTGAAGGTGTATCGTTATTAAATGCAAACATTCAAGCAATGATGATGGGTAACGGTGAACCTAAAGAAGTTGCTGCTCAATATGAAAAATGGGTTGCTAAAAATGATACTAACAGAGAATAGTTAATTTTTGACATGTCGCTAGTTTTTACTAGCGACATTATTTACTAGGGGAGAAAAATGATAACTGATAGAAATAAGAAATTAAGTTATTTGAGTTTATTATTACCAGCTTTTTTAATTTATATTACAATAATAATATTTCCAGTAATTGTAAGCTTTGGTTTATCTTTTACAGATTGGAGACATTTTAGGTTAAAAGGTTTTGTAGGTATCCAAAATTATATAGAGATATTTCAAGATCCTATTTTCCAAATAGCATTGAAAAATAATATAAAAATTATGCTATTATCTGTTTTTGGTCAAATTCCATTGGGAATAATATTAGCATATTTGCTATTTAGAAAATGGGTTCGGGGTAGTCAATTTTTTGAAATGATGATTTTCTTACCAATCACAATATCATCAATCGTAGTTGCACTGTTATGGAATAGAGTGTTTTCACCAGTTGGAATATACACAGCTTTTATTAGAACTGTAACTGATAATCCAGATTATGTAGTAAAAATCTTTGAAAGTGAACAACATGCAATAGTTCCTGTTTTATTTGTATTACTTTGGCAACATACAAGTTTGTATATGATTATATTTATTGCTAATTTACAGAGAATTCCTAAATCAGTCTTTGAAGCTGCAACCATAGATGGTGCTTCTGAGAGTATGATAATTAGAAAAATAGTATTACCTGCCCTCACTGGTGTTATATACACCTGCTCAGTATTAGCTATTGCAGGAAGTTTAAAGAGTTTTGATTTGGTCTTTGCTATGACTGGAGGAGGACCTGTACATTACACATATGTTATGGCTCTTTATCTGTATCAGCAAACCTTTACCTTTAATAACTACGGTTACGGTAGTGCTGTATCAATTATTATTGTAATTTTAAGTGTTGGTTTAATAACTCTTTTTCAAAGATTTTTCGAAAAAGTAAGCAAGAAATATAATTAGGGGAACAATATGAAAAACAATTTACGAGAAAGAAAAATTTCAATACATACTATTGCATTTTCCTATACTTTTTTAATTTTATTTACATTGGTTACTTTGTTTCCAATTATATGGATGAGCTATTCTTCCTTTAAAAGTATGGGTGAGATTATGCTTCATCCTATTGGTTTACCAAAAGATTTTACTCTTGATAACTACAAGAAATGTATTGAATATGGGAATATGGACTATGCCTTTTTAAATAGTATTATATATAGTGCCATATCTACATTATTGATTGTATTATTATCACTTCAAGCAGGATTTGCCCTAACTAAGTTTCCCTATAAAAGTAGAAAAGTTTATGGTGCATTATTTACAACAGGACTTTTGATTACAGTTAATTCAGTAATTACACCTTTGTTTATTATGGAAACCAATACAGGTTTATACAATACTTATTTAGGAGTAATCCTACCTTATGTAGCTTTTGGACTTCCAATGGCAGTACTAATTGCTAGCTCTTATATTAGAGGTATTCCAAATGCCTTGATAGAAGCTGCAATTATTGATGGTGCAACTTACCAACAGATTTTCTGGAAAATAATATTGATAGTATCAACACCTGTTATTGCAACAATTTCAGTACTTTCCTTCTTGGGAAGCTGGAATGAATTTTTAATGGTATTTACCCTTACAAGTGGGGATGATATGAGAAGTTTACCTGTTACCATTAATTCATTTGCAGGACGTTTAAATCAAGATTATGGTCTGCAGTTTGCGGCCCTCGTTATAGGAACTATTCCAATGTTTATATTTTACTTAATTGCACATAATGCCTTGATACAAGGATTTGGCGAAGGAGCACTAAAAGAATGATAAAACCAAAAATTGAAATTTGCCTAGAAAATATAGAATCTATCGTAGCCGCACAAGATGGCGGTGCTGATAGAGTTGAATTCTGTAGTGATTTGTTTGAAGGTGGATTAACCCCTAGTTTGGGAATGTTTAGAGTAGCTAGAAAACATTGTTCTATTGATATGAATGTAATGATTAGACCTCGGGGTGGAGATTTTTGTTACAGTGATTATGAATTTGAAACAATGCTAGAAAATACTAAAATATTTAGAGAAGAAGGTGCTAATGCTATAGTTTTCGGTATTTTAAATCCTAATGGAACTATCGATAAAGAAAGAAGTGCCAAGTTAATTGAAGTTGCTAAACCTTTAGAGGTAACTTTTCATAGAGCTATAGATATGAGTAGAAATGCAATAGAGTCACTGCAAGATTTGATTGATTTAAAAGTTGATAGAGTATTAACAAGTGGCTTAGAAGCCTCTGTTATGGAAGGCCTTATTACACTTACAGAAATGATAGCCTATGCAAAGGATGATATTATTGTAATGCCAGGCTGTGGTATTAGTGAAAGAAACTTTGATTTTATTAAAAAAGAGTTACAAGCCAAAGAATATCATGTATATTTACCTAAGCAAGGTAACTCTAAAATGCTATATAACCCGAGTCATATTTTTATGGGAGGGGAATTAAGGCAAGCTGAATTTGTTATTACAAATACTGATAATAGTAGAGTTAAAACAATCAAAGGACTAACATAACATGGCTAATGGTAAATTCCAAAAGGAAACCAACAATTTTTTAATACTTCAAAAGTTAAGACATGGCTATATCTCTAGAAGACAAATAGCTGATGCCTTAAATCTACAACCCTCTACGGTAACCTATGCAATAGCAAGGTTGATTGATCTTGGTTTGATAGAAGATAAGGGCGAAGATGATATTATTAAAATGGGTAGAAGAAGAACCTTTGTGGGTTTGAACTCAAATTATGGTTGTGTTTTTGGAATTGAATTATTGGTAAATCATTTTCATGCAAATATTACAGATTTTAGTGGTGAAATTATATATCAAATTACAGAAAGGTATGATGATACCTTTATTCCACATCCTAAAGGAAGTGTAGAAAGGTTTGAATTTATAGTAAATTACGTCTTAACTAAATTAGAATCTAATTGTAAAGATAAAATTTTAGGTGCTTGTTTTGCCGTAGCTGGGATTGTGGATCAAAAAGGTGAAAAGATTATATTTAGTTGGACGCAAGGCTTATATAATTATTGTACCGAAGATTTAATAGAGAAATATCCCTATCAAATATTTTTTGAAAATGATGCAAATTGTGCTGCCTTTAACCATGTGGGCCTCAATAATGATACTTTTATTTATACGCTAATCCAATTGTATAAAACTACAGAAGTACCACAAGGGGTACCACCTATTGGAGTTGGTATGGGCGTTGTAATCGATGGTAGACTTAGAAGAGGCTATACCTCTCATGCCGGAGAGTTTAAAAGTGTTTTATATCATGGTAAAGATTTTGAACAACAACTATCCATATCAAATGAGGCTTTAGCCAATATTGAAAATGATGAATCAGTATTGAGTGATTTTTTTAAAGAACTTGTTGATAATTTAAGATTTGCTCACAGTTTATTGGACCCTAGAATTATTTATATTGGTGGATATTTAACAAAAAAAGAACATTTGTTAAAGGCAGCCATATTAAATAGTCAAACTGAAAATGAAAGCGATTGTTTTACAATTGCAAGTACATATGAAGATGACATTAGTGAAGGGGCTAGTAAATTAGTATTAAAATATTTATTTAATTTACCAACAGTTACATCAAGACTAAAGGGTTGGGATGCAAAAAGATCCCCAATAGGCCTTGATCAATAGGAAGTAATTATATGAAAAAGAGAATATTAGTTGGTGGCTTACACCATGAATCAGACACGTTTAATCCAATTGTAACTTGTAAGGATGATATTTGGGTTAAGAGAGGAAAATCTCTAATCGAGCAAATTGGAAAAGATTCTTGCTCAGGTATTATAAAAACATTACTAGATAATGATTTTGAAGTTATTCCAACGCTAGTTGCTAGAGCTGTACCTAATGGGGAATGGGATAAAGATTATTATTTACAATTAAAAAATGAATTTATTGAAAAATTAAAAGCAGAAAAAAATTTAGATGCAATTTGTTTATCCCTTCATGGCTCCATGAGAGTTAAGGGAATTGGAGAAGCAGAGGGTGATTTATTACAAGCTATAAGAGAAATTTATCCAGATATTTTACTTGTTACCTCCCTTGATATGCATGCAACTATTACAGAGAAGATGATCAAATATAGTAATGCTTTTGTAGGTTACAAATGTGCTCCTCACACCGATACTTTTGAAACAGGGATTCACGCTGCTAAAATAGTTATTGAATGCTTAGAAAAAGGTATTAAACCAACCATGAGTGCTGTTCATATTCCTTTCTTAGTTGCAGGCGAGCAAAGTGAAACTTCTGTTGAACCTATGAAAAGTTTAATAGAGGGCTTAAGAGAAGAAGAAAAAAATAATAGTGATATTTTTGCTCTCTCTTATTTGTTGGGATTTCCTTGGGCAGATACAAAAGAAAATGGTGTAACCTCTCTTGTTGTAACAAAAGATAATAAGGATTTGGCTGCTAAAAAAGCTATGGAATTTGCAAATATATTTTGGAGTAGACGTGAAGATTTTCATTTCTACAATGAAACAAGAATGCCTTTAGATGCACTCAACAATGCTCTAGAAAGTGTTAACAATGATATATATCCTGTTGTAATCTCTGATTCAGGGGATAATCCAACAGCAGGATCTTCTTCTGATGTAACTGATTTTTTAAAACTAATATTAGAAAATGATGAATTAAAGAAATTAGATCCACCTCTCATTTATCAGTCCTTTTATGACAGAGAAATAGTAGATTTATTTAAAGATAAAGATATTGGATTAACCCTCGATATTAAGCTTGGCTCTAAATATGATACTGTAAAAAGTTCAAGTGTTTGTGCTAAAGCAAAACTTGTAAGTAAATATAGGAATTTTGAAGATGCTGAAAACACCAATTTGATATTATTAAATATTGAAGGAGTTGATGTAATTGTATCTGATAAGCATATAGGTTGTTATGACCCTAATGTAATAAGAGCTCTTGGTGTTGAAGTAGAAAAAAGAAAAATTATAATTGTAAAATTAGGTTATTTAGAACCTGAGATTCGAAGTATAGCTAAAAGGTCTTTGATGGCATTAACTACAGGTTCCTCTGATGAATTGTTTGAAAGACTACCATATAAGGTTATGAAAAGACCAATTTATCCTCTGGATAAAGATTTTGAACCTGATTTATATTATATCTAAAATTAAAAAGTGATTGTTTTATACCTCGTTATTTATAAAAAATATAGCGGGGTGTTTTTTTGTTTATATATATCGTTGACAAATGTATCGAGTGATGATTTATTGACTATCATAATATTTACCTAAGGAGCTGAGATGAGTAAAGAACTACCATTAACAGAAACAACATTTTATATTTTATTAGCACTACGTCATCCAAATCATGGCTATGGAATAATTCTTGAAGTTGAAGAATTAACCGGTAATAGAGTAGTACTAGGTGCTGGAACTCTTTATGGAGCTATAAACACACTAATAAAAAAGAGATGGATCAAGTTATTTAGTGAAGATTTAGAATCAAGAAAGAAAAAGGAATATATTCTAACACAACAGGGAAAAGAAGCTTTTGAAACTGAAGTTATCAGATTAAAAGAGTTAGTTGATATATCAAAAATTATGGGGGATATAAATGGTAAAATTTAAATTAATGTATGACAAAGATGAAGAAGTATTATCGTTAAATGAAGAAGCAAACAAAGGCAATGCCTTTAGAAAGTTTTTTCTTGGATTTTATTTTTTTGAAAAGTCGGAAGAAGGCAAATATATTTATGATATAGATTTACTTTCCTCCTGTAAGGATTTTGCTAACTTTAGAAAATTCATGAATGATTCAAATGTTGAAGTATTAAATAGGTGGTACAGATGGGTTTATGTAAGAAAGGTAAACGACTCAAAAGGGTTTGAATTATATAGTGATGTTGACTCGAAAATTGAGCATTATCATAAGATTATGAAGTTGTTCAAAGCCGCCTTTATAATTGAAGTAGTTTGCTTGTTTGTGGAAATATTTATTCCTTTAATAAACAAAAGAATGGAAATAATGAATTTTATTTTTATATCTATAATTGCTTTTTTTGCTATATGTCTATACGGAGCCTATACAAAAATGAGTGCAAAAGCAGGTTTTTATAAACAGCAAAAAGATAATATTGGGCTAGCGGATTAATTATTAAATATTTTGTTTGACAAGAGCAATGTATCAAGGTATTCTAGTTATGTTAAGAAAAATTAACATAAGGAGTTTTTTATGAAAAAAACATTGATTATTGCTCTATCATTAGTATTATTTGCACTTCCTGTATTTGCTAGTGGAAATAAAGAAGAAGTAGCTTCTCCAGCCCTTCAAGCTGAAGAAAAAGTAATGACTCATGATGAGTTGGTTGCCGCTGCTAAAGAAGAAGGCAAAGTAGTCGTTTATGCTACAACAAGTCGAATTGCTAATGCTGCTGAAGCATTTGAAGCAAAATATGGTATTAAAACCGAAACTTCTAATCTAAAAGATTTTGAGTTGATTGAAAAAATTTCTAAAGAAGCAACTAGTGGTGTAACTGGTGCTGACTTTGTAATTGCTCAAGATGGTGGAAGAGTACAAGGCGAATTACTTAACTTAGGTTATTTATATTCTTATGTACCTGAAAGCTTGAAAAACATAATACCAGCTCGATATCAAGATCCTCTTGTTTTCTCAATTATAAATAAACTATTTATTTTTAATAATGAAGCTTCTACACAAGAACCTTTTGAAAACATTTGGGAATTAACTACCGAAAAATGGAGAGGTAAATTCCAATTTAAGAACCCCTACCAAGAAAGTGTTAATGCAAACTTCTTAACTATGGTTACAAAACCAGAAATTTCAGATCAAATTGCAAAAGCATATAAAGATTATTTCAAAAAAGATATTGAGTTAACCACAGATAATGCTGGTTATGAATGGATCAAAGCTCTTTACGAAAATAAATTAATAGTTACAACTTCAGACACTAAAACAGCTGAAAGTATCGGTATTAAAGGTCAAAATAAGAGTGAAAATGCAGGTCTTTTTGTATTCTCTAAATTGCGTTATATATCAAGTAAAAATTTAGCACTTCAACCATTATTAGAAGTTCAACCATTTAGTGGTTTCTATTATCCATTATATGCATTAATGGTAAGCAATGCTAAACATCCTGCTGCTGCTAAGTTATTTATCGAATTCTTATTAACTGATGAAGGTTTCAAACCTTGGAGTAGTAATATGGGAACATATTCACCAAATCCAAATGTTCAGATTCAAGACGGTGATTATCCTGTAAGCTTTTGGGAACCTATCTTAATAGCTGAAGATCCAGTTTGGTGTTTTGAAAATAGAGCACAAGTTGAAGAATTCTTGATCGAATATCTTTATTAATAAAAAATAAAAATGGGGTTGTTTATCAACCCCATAACTTTATAAAGGATTAACAATGACTTACAGAAATAGATTAAAGATGTATTTCAAGAAGCCCCATAATATAATATTGACTTTATTATTTGTGATATTGCTATATCTTACTATTGTCCCAATGATAACAATAATAATTGACACCTTTACTGTTCATCAATCTGAATTGATGAGAATTAAAGGCTCTAAAGTTGGTTCTTTTACTTTATATCACTGGTCGAAAGTATTATTTTCATCACTTAGCGCTAAAATGTTTTATCAACCATTGTTAAATACTATTGTTGTAGCATTAGGAACTTGTTTTGTTGCAATATTAATTGGTGGTACTGTTGCTTGGCTTATTACAAGAACAGATATGAAATATAAGACTATTATATCAACATTATTTATCTTCCCATATATAATGCCTTCATGGACATTAGCTATGGCATGGTTAAACTTCTTTAAAAACCCTCTTGTAGGTGGGGCTCCAGGCTTGTTTACAGTTTTAACAAATATTGAAACACCAAACTGGTTTGCCTATGGGCAATTTCCCATTATAATGGTATTAGGCCTTCACTACGCACCTTTTGCTTACATATTAATTGGTGGAATATTAAGAAATATGGATGCTAACTTAGAAGAAGCTGCTTTACTTATGAAAGCTAGTAGAGCTAGAATTATGAGAAAAATTACAATTCCAATTGTACTTCCAGCACTTCTTTCAACTTTCTTACTTGTATTCTCTAGTGCAATGAGCGCTTTTGCTGTTCCAGCCTTTTTAGGAACGCCTGTAAGATATCAAGTATTAACAACTCAAATGTTTAGAACTTTGAATGGTTTAAATCCTGGATATGGATATATTATGGCTTTAGTTATGATCATAATAGGTGTTTTAATTTTAGCAATGAATCAAAAGATAATTGGTAAAAGAAAAGCCTTTACAACAATAACAGGTAAATCTTCAAATATATCATTAATCAAATTAAGAAAAGGTAAAGTATTTATTTCCTTATTTGTATTGATTTCTACTTTATTAATTTGTATTGTCCCTCTAATTTCATTCGCAGTTGAATCCTTTATAGTAGAACCAGGAAACTATTCTCTATCTAACTTCTCATCAGTCTTCTGGATTGGTAGTGGATCCCCTGAAATTGCTAATGGAGAGCCAGGCATATTAAGAAATCCTTCAATTCTTTTAGGTTTAATTAATAGTGTAAAACTAGCTGTTGTAGTTTCACTTGTAGCAGGAACTGTAGGAATATTAGCCGGTTATGCTATTTCAAAATCTCGTGGTACTAAACTATCCTCAATTGTTAATAATTTAGCATTCTTCCCATATTTAATGCCAAGTATGGCCTTTGGTGCTATATACCTTTCAATGTTTGCTGTTAGAAGAGGCTTTATACCTCCAATGTATGGAACTTTTGCTTTATTAGTTCTTGTAGGATCTGTTAAATATTTACCTTTTGCTTCCAGAGCTAGTATTGGTGCTATGCATCAATTGAGTGGTGAAATAGAAGAAGCTGCTACTATTCAAGGAATTCCTTGGATAAAAAGAATGATAAAAATTATTGTTCCAATTCAAAAAGCAAGTTTTATTTCAGGATATTTGTTGCCCTTTATTTCATGTATGAGAGAATTATCTCTATTTATATTATTAGTAACACCAGCAACAAGAATATTAACAACAATGTTATTCCAATATAACGAAAAAGGTTGGAGCCAATATGCTAACGCAATTAATCTACTTATAGTATTCTTTGTAGTAGGAAGTAATGTAATTGTAAACCGAGTAACAGGTGCCTCAATTGATAAAGGTATCGGAGGAAATTAAAAATGCCAGAAATTAGATTAGAAAATATAACAAAAAGATTTGGTAAATCAGTTGCTGTTGATAACTTAACAATGACTATAAATGACGGAGAGTTTATTTCTTTATTAGGGCCAAGTGGCTGTGGTAAAACAACAACTCTTAGAATGATAGCAGGATTAGAGACTCCTACTGAGGGTGAAATCTTTATAGATGATGTTTGTGTCTTTTCATCAAAGACAGGCATAGATATCTCACCTGACAAAAGAAATGTAGGTTTCCTATTTCAAAACTATGCTCTATGGCCACACATGACTGTTTACAAGAATATTTCCTTTGGTCTTGAAAACATGAAATGGAACAAAAAGAAAATTGAAGAAAGAGTTGTTGAACTTGTTAAAATGTTAAAAATTGAAGAATATCTTGACAGATACCCAAGTGAATTGTCCGGGGGACAACAACAAAGAGTCGCTATTGCAAGAACTTTATCAACAGGTCCTAAAATCCTATTTATGGATGAACCCCTAAGTAACTTGGATGCTAAATTAAGAATGGAAATGAGAACAGAATTAAAGAGATTGCACTTAGAAACAAGCTCAACTTTTGTTTACGTAACTCATGATCAACTAGAAGCTATGACGCTCTCTACTAAGATATGTTTACTAAAAGAAGGTCTATTACAGCAGTACCAACCACCATTATCAGTCTATAGAGATCCCTCAAACTTCTTTGTTGCAGATTTTGTTGGTTCTCCAAATATTAATATTATAGAAATGATTGGAAATGTTGTAAATGTTGATGAAGTAAAATTGGTAAATCCGTCTTTAAGTTTATTGTTTACTCCTACTTCTAAAGTAGTATCAATAAGTGAAAATCAACAACTTTTATTAGGAATAAGACCAGAAGATATTGTAATTGATGAGAGTGGTGAATTTGAAGCAGAAGTATATTCTACTTTACCCTCTGGTATGGAAACTATTGTTAAAATTAAAATTAATGATATTATACTTACCTCTGTTGTTTTTGGTGATGTTGACTTTGAAATTGGTAAAAAGGTTAAAATCTCTTTTCCTAAAAATAAATATTTATTGTTTGATAAAGAGTCAGAACTTCAATTATCCAACGGTAAATTATCTTAATAAATTCTTTTTATATTGCCCTGTATTCTTATACAGGGTAAAATATATTTAATTATTTGGTGAGGTATTGTGTGAAAAAAGTATTAGTTGTTGATGATGAAAAAGCTATTGTACAAATGTTGAGTATTAATTTAAAGAACTTTGGTTTTAAAGTTTTTGCAGCTTATGGTGGTTATGAAGCTTTAGACATACTTCAACATGAAAAAATAGATGTTATACTTTTGGATATTATGATGCCAAATATTGATGGGATTGAGACTTGTAATCTTATAAAACAAAACCCAGAAACCAGAGCAATACCAGTAATAATAGTAAGTGCTAAAACACAGGTAGAAGATAGAGTTCTTGGCCTAAATAACGGTGCAGATGATTATATTATAAAACCTTTTGATATTTTAGAACTTAAATCAAGAATTGATGCAGTTCTTAGACAAGTTGAAGTCTTAGAAAATAAGAAAAAGATTTTAACTAAAGGTAACATTGTTATGGATTTATCCGCCTTTGATGCTACCTGCGCTGCAACTAAATTAGATTTAACTTTAACTGAATTTAAAATATTATGTGAATTATTAAAAAATCCATCTGGTATCAACAAAGATGAGTTAACCAATTTGATTTATAGTAATGTTGTCTTTCAAAACAAAAGAGTTCTTGATGTCCATATGAGAAACTTAAGAAAGAAACTTGAAATATGCGACTCGAATTGTAAAATAATGACTTTAAGAGGAATTGGGTATACCCTTGAAATTCAAGAATAAAATTATAGTTATTTCAATTTTATCATTAATTGCTTTTTCTCTACTCTTTTCCTTGTATTATATCTCTTTTCGCACAGCAGTAAACCAAATACTTGAGAGAGGCGATTCTGATACTGAGAATTTAGTAGGTCTTGTTGATGATTTAGATAGTGTTGAGAGTGCCGTTTATAATTTTAATAGTGCCAGAAATCTTCAAATTATTGTTGTCGACAGTAATTATCAGGTACTTGTAAGTACCGCCTCAACTATAAGAACTCAATATTTTTCTAATAATATTACCTACGCAAAAGCAGAGGGTAGTGCCTACTCATTTATAAAAAAGGATACAGGTAAAACTTTATCAGTAATTTATTCTAAGAGAGGTTTGTACCAAGGCAATCTAATAGTTGTTAGCGTAGAATATCCCTTTATCTCATACAATCAATTTAAGCAAATACTTTTTACAATAATTATAGTTTCATTATTACTTATTGTAATTAACACCTATTTTATAACAGCCATATATATAAATACTTATATATTAAATTTAAACAGGTTTGTAGAAACAACTCATGCATATAATGAATTAAATAATCTGGACTTAGAATTATCAACTAACAGTGAAAATAAAGAAGTTATCAAATTGATTGAAACTTTGAATACTTATAAAAAGAAATATGATTCTATTTTAGAAAATGATAAAAAAAGGTTTTCAAAAATCAATTCTCTT
>Ga0307991_1001752_pt1 | contig 15036 bp, 9 predicted proteins | sample EllFjometagen131_FD_203146 | JGI IMG/M metagenome (GOLD analysis project Ga0307991, IMG submission 203146) | Marine microbial communities from Ellis Fjord, Antarctic Ocean - #131 | ecosystem: Environmental > Aquatic > Marine > Unclassified | place: Southern Ocean | collected 2014-10-08
TGTTTAACTTTACCTTATGACATACGACTACGATTATATCATTATTGGCTCGGGATTTGGTGGTTCTGTTTCTGCTTTGCGTTTAGCAGAAAAAGGATACAAAGTTCTTGTAATTGAAAAAGGCAAGCGTTTTGAATCGAAAGATTTCGCTAAAACAAACTGGAATTTACGTCGATGGCTATGGTTGCCTCAACTTAAACTTTTTGGAATTCAGAAGCTTACTTTTCTCAAGCATGCCAGTATTTTAAGTGGTGTAGGAGTAGGTGGCGGTTCCTTAGTATATGCCAATACATTGCCCAAACCAAAAGCTGCTTTTTATAAAACAGGTACCTGGGCCAAATTAACAGATTGGGAAAAAGAATTAGCTCCTCATTACGAAAAAGCTTGGAAAATGCTGGGTGCAGAAATAAATCCAAATCTGGAAGAAAGCGATTTAGCGCTAAAAACACTCGCCAAACAGATTGGAAAAGAAAAAAACTTTGAACCAACTAAAGTAAGCGTGTTTTTTGGAGAACCAGAAGAAACAGTTCCCGATCCATTTTTCAACGGAAAAGGACCCGAACGTACTGGTTGTATTTTTTGCGGAGCCTGCATGACTGGTTGCCGACACAACGCTAAAAATTCATTGGATAAAAATTATCTTTATTTAGCTGAACAACTAGGTGTTAATGTTTTTTCAGAGCAAGAGGTAAATGATGTATTTCCATTGAATGGAGTGGATGGGAAAAATGGTTATCGCTTAACTTTTAATACTTCTACCGCTTATTTTGGAAGAAACAAAACCCTCACTACTAAATCTGTCATTTTTGCTGGAGGTGTTTTAGGAACTATTCCTCTCCTATTAAAACTTAAAAAGAAAAGCTTACCCAATCTAAGTCCACTTGTGGGTGAAATGATTCGTACAAATAACGAAGCCTTGATAATGGATGTGAGTTTGGATAAAGATAAAAATCTTTCAAAAGGCATTGCAATAGGTTCTATTTTAGAATTGGATGAAAATAGTCATCTTGAACCTGTTCGATACGGCGAAGGTTCCGGCTTTTGGCGATTAGGAATTACGCCGATGATCCTTGAAACAAATTTCTTCAAAAGAATTGGCAAAATGTTTATTGAGCCTTTTAAATCGCCGCTTAAATGGTTGAAAATTTATTTTGTAAACGATTTTGCCAAACGATCGACCGTTTTGCTTTTTATGCAACATTTAGATAGCACTCTGAAATTAAAAACACATTGGCTATTTGGCTATAAATCAAGACTTTCTAGCGGAAAAGCGCCTACTCCATTTATTCCTGAAGCGCATAAAGTTGCGCATCAATTTGGAAAAATAATCAATGGAAAACCTGTTGTTTTGTTTACGGAGACCATTATGGGAACACCATCAACAGCACATATTTTAGGCGGAGCCTGTATTGGAAAAGATGCAAAGGAAGGCGTAATCGATAGTCAGCACCGCATTTTTGGATATGAAAATATGTATGTTTTTGATGGTTCCACTATATCTGCAAATCCAGGCGTAAATCCAGCTTTGAGTATTACTGCTTTAACAGAAAGAGGAATGAGTTTTATTCTAAATAAAACAGGCTGATTATTTTGACGCATTTTTACTGCTTTTGCGCTTCCCGGAGAGATGCCAGAGCGACCGAATGGGCTGGTCTAAAACCCTTGTTCGTGCAAACGGACCCAAGGTTCTCCTAATGGATTCCTTTGGAAGAATCCCTGTCTCTCCGCTTATCTTTTTTGTGTATAGCTGTATATTAACACTATATAAAAATTGCGGATTCAATTTAGCCCAAATATAATTCACAATTTTATTTTTAATTGATTCTCATTGCTTAAAAATGATCTCTTACTTCCATTTTCGACCTCGGGGGGCATCCGAAAAACACACTACCCACTCCACCTTTATAATGGGGGGGTATATATATCTCCTATTTTATCATTTTCAAACTGATCTCAAATTACAATGAAATGCATCTAATACATAGAGGTCTTTTTTATAACTTTCAAAATAGAACTTATACTTTTACGTGGAGTCGAGTGAAGCCAAGCATAGATGTCGCATTGAAATATAATATTTATTCAGTAATATTATCCAGATTTTGATCCAAAATTAGTTAGTCCATTTTTACGCTTGATAAATAGTTCCGTACGTTCGTCCTTGATTTCCTGACGCTTAATCGACAGACCCGAACGTTTGTCCTAAAAATCCCTACGTTTATTTATTCAAATCAGGTCTGTTTGGGCACCATTAAAGCCTTTTTATCATACTCAAAATATTAAACTTAAAAGTCTAACTCGAAGTTTTAATCCTCTTATATCGAATGTTTTTGCTACTTTTAATGAGTTATTTTGCCCAACTTTGAAATTGAAAGGAAGTTAATAGACGGACTGACGTTGGCATTCATTATAAACCTAGAATATATCGATAGAGATGAAATTTGTAATTATATTCATTTGGGGATTAACTATAGCTTGTTCAACTAAGAACAAATGCCAAGAAGTTATTACTTCTATTCAAGTCGCCGGAAATTTAATTGCAGTTTTAGATACCATCTGGAGGACAGAACAAGAACCAATAACATTGAGAGACTCATTAATGAATATTTATGGTGGAGAGTCAAAAGAATTTCAAGAACAACAAGAAATCTATGAAAAGAACCACGATGTTAATGAAAGAAAAGTAAAAAACATCCTTGATAAATACGGGTGGCCTACAAAAGAAATGATCGGAGAACAGGGTAATAGGACAATATGTAATGTCATTCAACATTCTGACAACGAAATACGAATAAAATATCTTCCAATGATGAGGCAAGCTGTAAAAGAAAAAAAACTAGAACCACGATTTCTAGTTAGAGCGGAGGATAGAATTGCAACAGAAAGAGGAGATTTGCAAATTTACGGAGGACAAATGAAATACTATCCAGAAACAAAATGTTTCAATGTATGGCCTGTTTACGACCCTGCAAATATTGACAAAAGAAGAGCTGAAATAGGTCTTGGACCAATAGCTGAGCATTTAAAAAACAGATTCAATTTTGAATGGAATCTGGAAGAACAAATAAAAAGAACAGCAGAGTTTGAGAAAGAACGAAATAGTAAAAAGAAATAACGAAATGCCAACAAGGTATATAGCGCATTAAAACGCGTCATATACTAAAACGTCAGACTGTCTAAAAACCATCTTCAAATTCTTTATGAAACATAACAAAATATTAAACTTAAAAGTCTAAATCTAAGTTTTGATTCTCTTATATCGGATGTTATTGCTATATTTAATGAGTTATTTTGCCCATCTTTGAAATTGAAAGCAAGTTAATAGACGGACTGACGTTGTAATTCATTGTAACATGACCACTAAAATGACTATCTGTTTCAAATCTATAGGCACAATTCATACCCCTTTCAAGAGAAAAGAAGGTATGCCTATTCAATCAAGTGGCTCAAAAAGAATAAAAGGCACTATTGAATTGAAAAGAGAATATGCAGACGGTTTGCATGATCTTGAGAAGTTCTCTCATATATTTCTTATCTATCATTTTCATAAGTCCAAAGGCTTTAATTTACAGGTGATACCTTTCTTAGATGATAAACCACACGGAGTATTTGCAACTAGAGCACCAAGAAGACCAAATTCAATAGGCATTTCTGTTGTCAAACTCATAAGCATAAATGACAACATACTTGAAATTGAGAACGTTGATATGTTGGATGGAACACTTCTTTTGGATATTAAGCCTTATATAGCTCAATTTGATATTCATAATATTGAAAAGAGTGGTTGGATTAACAATAAGACTGGATATCCAAATGAGACAACGTCAGACGACAGATTTAATTAATCAACTTTTGCTAATCGAGCAGTCGGCTCCACAGTAAACACTTACGGAGTGCGCCTCTCACATCAGTACATAAGGTTCTCGCATACGGCGGTTCGTTAATGAAACTTCACTTTCAAACAGTAGTCTTTTAAACTTACCTTGAGTCACCTCCTGGTGGAGGAGGAATCATTTTTCAGGATGATTTTCTTGGGGTTTGTTAATCACTTGTCCGTTTGGAATGGAATTAGACAATTGTCCAGCAAAAGAAATAAGGAAACTTTCGATTTCTGAACGACTCAAATTGGTTAATAGTATGGATGAGAAACAAATTGACCAAATCATTATTCATCATCAAAAGTGTCTACGTCAAAGAGAACTATTTTAATTTTTGACTCTAAGAGTTCAAGTATACTTGACAACATACTCTAGAACTACCCCTTAAAAAGTGATACAATTATTTATGAAGTTTCTTAATAAAGATATATGGCTTTTGCACTATTTCGTGCTTTGGCTATATCTATGGCAAAAACACAATAAAAAGCATGAGCAAAGGCTGATTTGGCTTTCGAATACGTTTATTATCATTTTATTAACGTTTGTTCAATGGATAGTTTAGGATAAAAATACTTTCTTTGAAAATGTTTGAATATACCAAGAAGGCAATATTTAAAAATTACGCATCACAGCAGGATATGAATATATTCGATAGCTTTTCATTGGGATAAAGCATATATAAACGTGATAGGCACATTTACACGCACGTTGTAGGCTATTTTGAATAAACAATAATAGAAATTAATACTAGAAAGATATGATAACATTAGTAGTTGGCGCAAGTGGTGCAACAGGTATAAGATTGGTTGAGGAGTTGCTCAATCGAGAACACTATGTCAAGGTGATTGTGCGATCACCAGAAAAACTACCTGACACAATAAAGAATCATGAACGTTTGTCAGTGATCTGTGCAAGTGTTCTAGAATTATCCGACAAAGAGATGGAACAACATGTCTCCGTCTGTAACACAGTAGTTTCATGCCTTGGCCATAACGTGACCTTTAAAGGTATTTATGGAAATCCTCGTAGGCTTGTGACAGAAACGACCCAGCGATTATGTAATGCTATCAAAGCAAATAAATCTGAAGCATCAACTAAATATGTTCTCATGAGTACGGTTGCCTACCGCAATCCCAATCTCAATGAATCAATTTCATTTGCCCAAAAATGCATAATTCTACTATTGCGACTTATACTCCCTCCACACACTGACAATGAAAAGGCTGCAGAGCACTTAAGAACCGTTATAGGTCAAAAAGACAAAGATATTGAATGGATTGCAGTTAGGCCTTCAGCATTAATTGATGAGGAAAGTACATCTGAAATCGAAGTATATCCCTCCCCGATGGGTAGTATTCTAAAAGATGGTCAAATCAGTCGAATTAATGTTGGCTACTTTATGGCAGACCTTATCACGAATAGTGATATTTGGAACAAGTGGAGGGGACAGATGCCTGTGATCTATAATAAAGGAACAGCATTATAAATTATTAAAGTAAACGAATACAAGTCAGACATTTAAAACCAGAAGCCTGATCCAAAAAGCCTACAATCGAGTATACGGCTCCGCCAGTAATCACTGATGGAGTGCACCTCTCACACCACCCCAGAACCTTCGAGAAATAGTATTTTTTTAAAAGGAGGCATATATTTTAAATATGGTACTAATAATTTGCTTTCCCTATTCCTATTGACTATCTTTAACTCGTGTTTATAGCTTTTCGATATTCCAAAAACATCGAGGCTGTTTTTATATGCCACACACAATTATGGAAAAGATTGGTTACTCCTGTAGCTAGTCTTTTTTTTTATGCATTATAAAAACTGCGATGAACAATGACCCTCTAAAAACGAATAAATTAATTTTTTCTATAAGATAGAGTTATGTATAATAGCCACTAAACATGGTTTGCTTTTTTAAAATATTACATCTTCCTTTCACAAATTTATTATTCTAAAAGTAGATTTTATATTAGGTATTTCATTACTTCTTTGCTTATTTAACTTATATTTGTCTTGAAATTCCAGATCAAGAAACATCTCCAGAAGGCGAATTTCAAATTAGGCTCTCAATAGCTCAAGATGAATAATGAATAATTTATATAATCAACATTCTATACATTTCATTATGCTATAGAAACATAAAAGGTGCGCAATATTTCAATATATGCTGGATAAGTATAAACCTGAACAGATAAACAAGTTGGCAAACATTAAAAATGATATACGAATTTTAGAACAATTTCAGCTTTTTTTAAATCAAATTTTAAATTTTAAAATATGAAAAACACTATATTAATATTTCTTTTCTTATTTAATTGTTTCCAACTCTTTTCACAAGACTATGATTTTGTAGCAAGAAAGATCAATGAAAATTATAATGAAACCCATACCCCTTTTCTAAAAAACACCATAGAAAAACTTGGCAAACAACATTTAATATTTACTTACAAGGAGCTGTTTGTTAAAATTAACAGATTAGTAAAAGAAAGAAATCATAAATTAGAAAGTATCCAAGAAAACTTCGAGAATCAATATAAAAAACCTGAATATTATTCTGATTGTAAAAGTTTCGAAGCGTATAATCAAAAGTATAACTCAATAACAAAAAGAGCTGAAAAAGCATGTGCTTATGCTAAAACAACATTAAGAATGTATAATATGTGTCTAAACAATGCTTATAGAACTACTAATTGTTCCTCAGAGCTAAACAAGCATAACAGACAAGTTGAACTTTGTAATAATCTTTTATATGAACAAAAACAGTATTACAACAAAGCTAAAAACTATAGCGAACGATGTAAAAATTATAATGATAGATACAATAGAGCTGGAAAAAATACTGAATCTAATTATAATACAACCAATACTAAATACGCTAGACTTATTCAAAGTGAAGAAACAGCATTCAATCTTGTTATTACAGAGTTAATATCAATTATGAACAATGCTCTTTTCCCTTATAAAGAATATTACTCAAATGGAAATATAGAAAGAAGTGGAAATATCATTTTTGGAACTGGAAAAGAAGTTGGAGAATGGAAATTTTATCATGATAACGGTAAAGTATATTGGATAGGTAAATTTGAAAATGGAAAACGAACTGGAGAATGGAAAATTTATGATAAAACTGGAAAACTGATTGAAACTAAAAACTTCTAATCATGAATTACTTAAATAACGATTTGCCAATAATGTGCAAAAAAAATTGCTTAAGTCAATAGAATGCTTCTTAAAAAAAAGGACACTATCCCGTTAAGTGTGTAAACTAAATTTTTCATAGGGTTCAATTTTCAAGTTGGACCCTATTTTCAAATATAATCATAAATTGGTTTAAAATTACGCCCCAATTTCTGATAGGCATTGTCCATTTTTTCGTTACTTCACCAAGAGCCAGAAACACTGATTTTTTTACAGCATCATCCGTTGGAAAAGAAAGCTTATTTCTGGTGTATTTTCTTATTTTTCCATTCAGATTTTCTATCAAATTAGTTGTGTAGATGATTCTTCTAATCTGAACAGGAAAGTCAAGAAAAGCAGTAAGTTCATCCCAATTCTTATACCAGGAATCTACTGCATATGAGTATTTGCTATTCCATTTTGATTTAAAATCTTCCAAAGCAGCTCTTGCCGCTTCTGGATTGGGTGCTGTGTAGATATACTTCATATCTTTTGTGAACTCTTTTTTGTCTTTCCATACAACGTATCTAGCTGAGTTCCTGATCTGGTGTATCACGCATATCTGCTTGGTAGAATTAGGGAAAACTTGAGTAATTGTATCGGTAAAACCGTTTAAATTATCGGTGACGGTAATTAGTATATCCTGAACGCCTCTGGTTCTCAAGTCTGTTAAAACTGACATCCAAAACGCAGCAGATTCGTTCTTACCTAACCACATTCCTAAAACCTCCTTCTTACCGTCCTCACGTAGTCCTACGGCTAAATAAATAGCCTTATTTACTACCCGAGAATTTTCTCTAACCTTAAATACTATGGCATCCATCCAAACAATCAAATAAGTGGTTTTTAATGGCCTGTTCTGCCAAGCTATGATGTCTCCAGTTATCTTGTCTGTTACAACCGATATAGTTGATGTAGAAACATTAAAACCATAAAGCTCGTTAAGTTGTGCTTCAATATCAGAGTTGCTCATTCCTTTAGCATACAGAGATATGATTAGGCTTTCTATTCCTTCGGATAATCGACTTCGTTTAGGAACTAGCTGGGGCTCAAATTCTGATTTCCTGTCTCTTGGAACAGTAATATCTAGCTCACCATGCTCGGTCTTGATTTTCTTTTTAACATAACCATTTCGAGCATTGTTTTCGTCAGATCTTTTCTGGTTCTTAGAATATCCCAGATGGGCTTCGATCTCGCCTTGCAACATGGTTTCTACTCCGCGTTTATAGAGATCATCCATAAAGTTGCCAAAATCCTTAGAGTCTTTAAATTGTTTTAAAAACTCACTGCTTAATAATTCTTCTTTTGTCATTGAAGTGTGTTTTAAAGAGTTAAAATTAATTAATCTGAAAAGTTATTGCCAGAATATTTTTTGCTTTATAATTGAAGCAAAATATTCTAGAACAACTTTCTGTTTACACACTTTTTAGGATACTACCAAAAAAAGCTAAACTTAATAATCGGAAAAGTTACGGTTTTAAACTGTAGCAGTATTTCAGGACTAGACATTAAAAATGACCCTAATGAATGGTCGATATTTACACCAATTTCTTTTCATAAGCATTCAGCGCAATCTTAGCTTTTGCTTTCCCAAATTCAATAATTTCTTCCGTCTTATAAAAATCAAAGATTCCATAAGATTCACTGGAAATATTGATCAATACATCCGGCTTTCCTTTTTCAATGGCAATCGAGGATAACTGATGTACCATTAAATTGGTTGTTTTGGCAATAAGATTAAAATAACCCAACTTATCTTTGTCATGTTTTGGTAATAATTCATTGAATTTATGGGTCAATAAATCGACATATTTACTGAAACGCTTATCTTTTGCCAAAATCTTTTCTTCTGTAATTTCTTTTTTCTTTATGTGCTTAAACGGAATATTTGAATTAACATCCACAACCACGAGTATATCGTTATCCGAACGTTTCACACGGTTAATTGGCATTGGATTCACCACGCCACCGTCAACCAGTATCATTCCCTGATATTCAAAAGGTGTAAAAACAGTAGGAATGGATACAGATGCCCGGATTGCTTCATACAAACTTCCTTTATCAAAAACAATTTCTTTACCATTGATAATATCTGTTGAAATTGCTGAAAAAGGAATCGAAAAATCTTCAATACATTTATCAGGAATAATTTTTTTCATGGCCTTTAAAACTTTATCGCCTTTAACCAGACCGCGGCCACTGATTGTAAAATCAACCAGACTAAATACATCCATACGATCGAGTCCTAACATCCATTCTTTAAAAGCCTGCAATCCACCAGCCGCATATATTCCACCTACTAAAGCACCCATAGAAGTTCCAGAAACAGAAGTAATGATATAACCTCGCCTTTCCAATTCTTCAATAACACCAATATGAGCAATACCGCGAGCACCACCACTCGATAAAACCAAGGAAACTTTTTTCTCCATCAAAACAAATATAAAAAAAAGGGATACCTTTCGAAATCCCCTTTTTAATGAATTAGAAACAATACTTTATTTTTTAAAGCTTTTCAATTCTTTTTTAAGCCTTTTCAAAACATCTTTAGCTTCTGATTTCAATCGCTTGATTTCATTTTCAGCCTCTTTGCGTACAATTTTAGCCGCTTTTTTGGCTTCTTTTTCTAGCTCAGTAAACTCAGCACCTAAGACGTTTCCAACATTTTTAGCACTGTCTTTTAATTGATCACCAGCCTTATCTTTATCCCAGGTTCCTTGTTTGATATTTGCCTGAGCAGCTGCTAAACGTGCAATTGGCACTCTAAATGGAGAACAACTTACATAATTGAATCCAAGAGTATTGCAGAATTCTACAGAACTTGGTTCACCACCATGCTCACCACAAATACCAATCTTAATATTTGGACGTGTTTGACGGCCTTTTTCAACTGCAATTTTCATTAAACTACCAACACCAACCTGATCCAAGACCTGGAATGGATCATGCTCCAATAAACCTTTTTCCAGATAAACAGGAAGGAATTTTCCGGCATCGTCGCGAGAATAACCAAAAGTCATCTGCGTTAAGTCGTTTGTTCCAAAAGAGAAAAACTCAGCAGATTCGGCCATTTCATCAGCAGTAAGGGCTGCGCGAGGAACTTCAATCATAGTACCAACCATATAATCGATGCTATTGTTTCTTTCTTCAAAAACTTTCTCGATAGTTTTTCTTACAATCTGTTCCTGCAATTTCATTTCGGCTTTGGTACCTGTGAGAGGAACCATAATTTCTGGCTTAGTTGTAATGCCTTTTTCTTTCAGATTAAGACAAGCTTCGATAATGGCGCGAGACTGCATTTCAGTAATTTCAGGATATGTATTTCCTAAACGACATCCACGGTGACCCAGCATTGGGTTAAACTCGTGAAGATCTTCCACTTTTTGCTTAACAGCTTCAACAGTGATTCCCATTTCTTTAGCCATTTCTGCTTGATTTTCTGTTTCGTGAGGAACAAATTCATGCAAAGGTGGATCGAGTAAACGAACGGTAACAGGAAGATCGTGCATAGCGGCAAAAATACCCTCAAAATCAGCACGTTGCAATGGCAACAATTTATCCAGCGCTTCACGTCGACCCGCTTCATCATCAGCTAAAATCATTTCGCGCATAGGGCGGATTTTATCTTCTTCGAAGAACATATGCTCAGTACGGCACAATCCAATTCCCTGTGCACCAAAATCGCGTGCTGCTTTAGAATCGTGTGGAGTATCAGCATTTGTACGAACCAGCATCACTGCATGTTTATCGGCCAAAGTCATCAATTCACCAAAATCGCCACTTAACTCAGGTTTGATAGTTTCAATTTTTCCTTCATAAACTTCACCAGTTGATCCATTTAATGAAATCCAATCGCCTTCTTTGAAGGTTTTACCTTCGGCTATCATCGTTCTGGTTTTGTAGTTGATTTTAGCAGCTCCAGCACCTGAAACACAACATTTCCCCATACCACGAGCAACAACAGCTGCGTGAGAAGTCATCCCTCCACGAGCAGTTAAGATACCGTTAGCAATATTCATTCCTTCTAAATCTTCAGGAGAAGTTTCGATACGAACGAGAATAGAATTTTCGAATTTTTCACATTCGTCAGCAAAGAAAACAATTTGACCTGTAGCAGCACCAGGAGATGCTGGCAATCCTTTAGATATCACATTTGCTTTGCTAATAGCTGTTTTTTCGAAAACGGGATGCAGTAATTCGTCTAATCTATTTGGCTCAACACGCAACAAAGCTTCTTTTTCGGTAATCATACCTTCTTTGAGCATATCCATGGCAATTTTTACCATAGCTGCACCAGTACGTTTTCCGCTGCGCGTTTGTAACATCCATAATTTACCGTCTTGAACTGTAAATTCCAGATCTTGAATATCTCTATAATGTATTTCCAGATTATTCTGGATGGTGTTTAATTCTTTATAAATAGAAGGCATAGTTTCTTCTAAAGAAGGAAAGCTAGCGGCACGAACTTTTTCAGTTACACCTGCTAAAACAGCCCAACGTTTAGACCCTTCAATGGTAATTTCTTGTGGTGTACGAATACCGGCCACAACATCTTCTCCCTGAGCATCGATTAAATATTCTCCATTGAAAATATTTTCACCTGTACCAGCATCACGAGTAAAAGCAACTCCAGTTGCAGAGTTTTTACCCATATTACCAAAAACCATAGCTTGTACGTTAACTGCTGTTCCCCACTCAGAAGGAATATCATTTAATTTACGGTAATAGATGGCGCGGTCGGTCATCCAGCTATCAAAAACGGCCATAACTGAACCCCACAATTGCTCCCAAGGATCATCCGGAAAATCTTTTCCCGTTTGCTTTTTAACAGCCTTTTTAAAACGAGCAACCATATCTTTTAAGTCGTCAACAGATAAATCGTTATCATCTTCAACTCCTTTTTCTTCCTTAATATGATCCATAATCTCCTCGAAAGGATCAATGTCAGTTTTAGACTCAGGTTTCATGCCCATTACAACATCACCATACATCTGAACAAAACGACGGTAAGAATCCCAGGCAAAACGTTCGTTTCCTGATTTTTTAGCAATACCTTCAACGGCTACATCATTTAATCCAAGGTTTAAAACAGTATCCATCATCCCTGGCATAGATGCGCGTGCTCCAGATCGAACTGACAATAAGCAAGGATTTTCTTTATCTCCAAACTTTGTACCTGTCATCTCTTCAACTGCTTTAACAGCAGTTTCAACTTCTGATTTAATCATTTCAACAGCAAAATCTTTTCCTTTGCTGTTGTATACAGTACAAACTTCAGTAGTAATTGTAAAACCAGGAGGAACTGGTACACCAATTAAATTCATTTCGGCAAGGTTAGCTCCTTTACCACCTAAAAGGTTTTTCATTTTTGCATCTCCATCAGCTTTTTTATCGCCAAATAGATATACATTTTTCTGATTGTTTTGAGCCATTTTATTAAATTTTATATTAAATTTCTAAAGTTAAGGTCTTCTTATCCAATTATTTTATCCAATATATTTACCCAAAAGCTGCTTAATACAAAATAAAATTCATAAGATAACTGTCATTTTTTGGGAAGGACAAATCTACAAATTTTCTTGCATTTATTTTAAAATTTTTTTGCTTACGACGTGCCTGATCAATATCTACAATATCTACAGGTATTTCTTTCTAAATATCAGCCTATTACAAAATTTTACCGATCAAAAAGCACGACGTAAACGGATTGACTTATTCAAAATTGATTGTTAATAAAATAGAAAAACAGCATCCTTTCTCCCGCTATAAATGATGTAATTTAACTCATTAAAATATTATAATCATTGGCATGATAAATACACTAGGCATACTTTTAATATTTTTGATTGTAGTTATTGCTATTTTAGGGTTTATAATTCTATTGCTAAAGCAAAAAGTTAAAAGATATAAAATCAATAGTACATATACAATTGAAAATTTAAACTTCAGTAAGTCGGAATTTTGGTCGTCTATTTCACATAGCATTCGAACTCCAATGAATGGTATTGTAGGTCTTATCGACCTTCTAAAGAAGACTCAAATTTCAAAAGAGCAAACAGAATATTTAGATGATCTGGCTATTTCTTCGAATAATCTATTGACTGTGGTTAATAACTTGCTGGACAGAAGCAGATTAGCCTCCGATGATATTGAACTAGATACTGTTCCTTTTAACGTACATGATGTAATATATGGCATTGGCGATTTAGTGAATGGTGACATTAACAAAAAGGGCTTGGAGCTAGCTATCTATGTTGAGCCTAAAATTCCAACAACTTTATTAGGCGATCCTATTCGAATCAAAGAAATTTTGCTCAATATGATCAACAACGCTATTCGGTATACTGAAACGGGACAAGTGGTTGTATTTGTTGAAAGTATAGAAAATGCAGTGGATGAGGTAACTATAAAGTTTAAAGTAGACGATACAGGTAGTGGAATGAGTATGCAAAAACAAAAAGCGCTTTACAATACCATTTCGCGCATGGATCGAATGCATTTCCTCGATTCAAATGAAGCAGGAATTACATTGGCTGTGACACGAAAAATTTGCGAATTAATGGGGGGGACTTTTGGCTTCAACAGCACCGAAGGTGAAGGAAGCTCTTTCTGGTTTACAGCAAAACTCACAAAAACCACAAGTAGAATTGACGTTACAAAACGCGATTTGAATATTACCTTTAGTGGCATGCACGTTGTTTTAATTGAAGCAAATGATATTAGCCGAAAAATAATGATGAAATATTTACAAAGTCTAAGCGTACAGGCTAAAGACTTTGCTGATCCATCAGAGGCTTATAATTATTTTGCTGAAATAGGTTCAGAATCAAATTTCTACGATTTGATATTGCTAGATAGAGAATATAGAGATACACTTGATACCTTTGTTATTCAGAAACTTAAAAGCAGTAAACAACTAAGTAAAGCTGACCTAATTCTGGTTTCGGCAACTGCCAGTCTATTTTCACTTAAAAGCCTGAAAGAGGTTGGGTATTCAGGATACTTAAATAAGCCTGTGAAACTTGCTCACCTGGCTAATGAAATTGGTTCTTTTGTTCCGGCAAAATACAAAAATTTTAAAGATACGAATGTTGGAGATACTCCAAAAGATTTAAGAATTCTACTGGTTGAAGATAATCTGATAAATGAAAAAATTGCTAAGACCAGCCTGAATAGACTGGGATATTCTGTTGAAGTGTCCAGAACAGGGAAAGATGCAATTTCTAAATACCGCAGAAATATTTTCGATTTAGTTCTAATGGATCTTAAAATGCCAGAATTGGATGGTTTTCAAGTAAGTGAAGCAATGCGTTTAATAGATACAGATATGAAAAAACAAAATCTACCTAAAATTATTGCCTTAACAGCAGAGGATTACCCTGGTATTCACAAAAAATGTACCGATGCAGGAATGAATGGTATGCTTAGAAAGCCATTCAACTACAATGAATTATCAAATATTTTGAATTTATAATCGATTCGTTTCTATTAAACGGACAATATATTCAATCTGCTTGTCGTAATAAACTTCTTTGGGGTTATAGCGTTCCTTTAGATTGAAGCCAAAAATACGTGCAAAAGATTGATAAAAAAACGCTCTGAAACCACCTCTGAATTCTTTTACTAATTCATACGAAGAGTCGCCTGTTTGTCTATCAATAAGTTTAAGTAAAATCCCACCTTGCATATAGGTCAAACCTTTTAAATCTTCTCCCCATTCTTCATAGATTTCGGCTTCAACCTTTTTCATTATTTTACGCTGCTTCGCCGGATCGGGAGTGTTGATAAGAATTTGTTCGTATTCATTCATTTTTGTGGCAGCAATTTGCGCAAAAGGATATACTTTCTGAACATACCGTACAAGCCTATCGTATCGCCTAGCTTGATATCTGTTTCTCAATTTGGGGAAAACTTCCAATTCATCAAGTTGTTTAACAATCAAAGTATCTCCCGATTGAATTTCAGCCTGCATAACTAAAGA
>Ga0307991_1001757_pt1 | contig 15029 bp, 10 predicted proteins | sample EllFjometagen131_FD_203146 | JGI IMG/M metagenome (GOLD analysis project Ga0307991, IMG submission 203146) | Marine microbial communities from Ellis Fjord, Antarctic Ocean - #131 | ecosystem: Environmental > Aquatic > Marine > Unclassified | place: Southern Ocean | collected 2014-10-08
GGAATTCTTGACCCTGATTTTTTAACGCAGAGTGAAACTGCCTTCTATGAAAAAATTCAGGACGGACGAGTTCTTCTTACCCCTACTTGGATTACTTCAGGATTTAAGAACTGGAATGACCAGCTTAAAAATAATGGATATCCTAACGGTGAATGGGCTCCATTACCTGTGCCTGAAAGCCCAATGGGAATTCGAGCCTTGCCTCCTGCAGATCCTTTTAGAAAAGGAATGGTATTATCAGCACAGGTTAAAGACAAACCATATTTTAATGATCTCATAAAATTCATTGATTGGGCTTTATATTCAGAAGAAGGTCAAACACTAACCTATTGGGGAGTTGATGGTGTTACATTTAAAGAAACGGAAGATGGCAAAGCCTTTCTTCCAATAATTGAAGGTATTGTCAATGTCAAAACTGAATATGGCCTTGAAACTTTTTTTGACAATGTTGAGAATGAAGAATTAGAAGATTATAAAAAACCAAAGGAAATTGTAACTTTTCTAAATAAATCCCTTTTAAACAATGAAACAGCAGAGTTAAATCCACCGTTGATTATAGGAGAAGAATCTTTGAAAGCAATCAATATACTTTCTCAGCCCCTCGACCTCTATGTATCAGAAACAAGTATTAAATTTATTACAGGTGAGTTGGATATTGCAAACTATTGGGAAACCTATTTGAAAAAACTCACGGAATATGGTTATAAAACTATTGAAAATATTTGGAATTCTACAGAAACACAAGATGTTATGTAACATATACGCCTTATAATGGTTTTTATTTATGAGTTATTTTAATAAATCGCATTTTCAAACAGGAGCATTTTCATGGGGAAAACGCAATCAGAGAAACATAATTCGTTCAATCTTAATTTCTTTACCACAAAAGCATTTCTGGTAATTTTAGTGTGCTTATTTTTGTTCATCTCTATCTTCATTCCATATAAACAAAAACTTAAAAATACTGCGCAACTAATTTCGAAAACTGAAACTGCCACCATATCGACTGTTAGAGCTAGTGAAATTAGATACCAAGCATTATACAATACTATTAGCCGCTTGACCTACTTAGATTATCCCACTAACAGTAATTCGTGGATTTGTGCTGCTCAATTCCTGGAGAAATCATTCAAGGAAATAGAATACCTTGCCTGGATAGACAAAAATTTCTTCATTAAAGCCATTGTCCCTATCGATGGAAATGAAATTATATTGAATAAAAACGCTAACTCACTTCAGCCTGGATCTTCATCTATAAACCAATGGTTTTCTGCTCTCAATGGGAATATATTCCAAGGGTTTATTCTGAGTTCAATTAATCTTACAAAATTGGTAAAGCCCTTTGAAAACACTTTTCTTAAGGGGTTCATGATTCAGGTTCGAAAAAATGGGGAGGTGTTCTATAATTCAAGCAATTGGGAAGAATCAAATACAAAGTTCATGGCCACACGGACTTTAAAATTGCAAAAATCTGTTGATATTTCTTTTAAGTGTGCACCAGACAAGGCATCAATACAAGCAATTCAAAATTCCTTCTACACCACAATAGCCATATATCTAATGATTTCAATTCTTATCTTACTAACGGTATTTTTCGCTCAAAAAATCTATTTCTTTTCAAAAATGAACGAATCAAGATATCGCAATCTTCTCGATGATGCTAATCTCTTGGCCATTGTTCTCAATATGAAAGGGATAATTACCTATTGTAATGATTTTTTTCTAGCATCAACAGGCTGGAAACGTCAAGAGATACTTGGCACTGATTTTTTCCAACGCTTTTTCGCTCCTGATCAAAAACAGGATAATCAATTTCCCCTGGATTCATTAGCAACGGGTGAGATTCTAATCCATAAGGAATTTCCACTTATTACCAAAAGCGGTGAACTCCGTTGGATTCGTTTTAACAGGACACCCCAAAAAAATGTAAAAGGAAATATTATTGGATTTGCTGCTTTAGGAGAAGATATCACTGAACAGAAAAAAAGTGCACAAGCCCTCCTCAAGCAATATGAATTTTTGGAAACCTTATTTTTCATTGACCAAGCCATTACCGCAAGAGATGATATTTCCAGCACTTTTAAATATATATTGGATCAGGTTAACCTTAAGTTAGATGCTAATGCATCTTCAGTTCTGCTTTTCAATAAAAATACACAAAGTTTGGAATATGCAGAAGGTAAAGGTTTTAAATCCCTAGAGATTCAGAGAACCTGTATCCCTATCGGAATGGGACCTACTGGAAAAGGTGTACTTGAACAAATAGCAAGCAGTACTTGTAGCATTCAGGATTCTAAGACTGACTTTATCCGGAAAAATATGGCAATAGCAGAAGGTTTTAATTGGTACCACTTAGAACCACTTTTTGTGAAAGACAAAATCATTGGCGTATTAGAAGTGTTTTTCAAAAAAAACTTCAAACCGGATGATAATTGGTATTCGTTTATAAAAGCTATCGCCCAACAGACCTCCATAGTAATTGACAATTCAACTCTTTTCACAAATCTTGAAAAATCGAACAAGGAACTACTCAGCTCCTATGAGTCAATAATCGAAGGTTGGTCTCGGACTCTCGAGTTGAGAGATATGGAAACTAAAAACCATAGTTCTAGAGTCACTGATATAACTGTGAGGGTTTGTAGTCTCTTTGGAATGTCTAAAAATGAGTTGATCAATGTCCGCCGGGGAGCGCTACTCCACGATATCGGAAAAATGGGTATTCCTGATAGTATCCTGTTAAAAAAAGAAAAACTTACAGATGATGACTGGGTAGTCATAAGAAAACATCCCCAGTATGCCTATGACTTGTTATATCCCATCGAATATCTTCGTCCTGCCTTAGATATTCCGTATTGTCACCATGAAAAATGGGATGGTAGCGGCTATCCCCGTGGTTTGAAAGGAAGTCAAATACCGTTGGCCGCTAGAGTGTTCGCGGTAGTAGATGTCTGGGATGCCTTGCTTTACGATCGTCCTTACCGTAAAGGTTGGCCAAAAGAGAAGGTAATTGAGGAAATCAAGAGTATTTCTGGAACTCATTTTGACCCTGAAGCAGTAAAGCTTTTTTTCAAAGTTATTGAGAAAATGGAATAGCGAGCCTTAGCATAAGCATTAACTGTAAAATGATTTAAAATAGTATAGTGAGACGCTAGTCAAAATATTTTCTATTCTTTATTTTCAATTGGAAAGTTACTATTAGGATATCCGCAGATTATGCAAGAGTTTCGATGAGCAGATAAAAAATTACCACAATTAGGGCATGTCCACATCTTTGAAATTTTCTTTTCGAAGGCTTCATAGCCCATAGTGAGTGCAAATTGCATATTTTCTGTAGGACTCTCATTGTATTTTGTAGAGTATCTCTTTTCCAAATTTTTTAGTCTGCGGCAAGGAAATTTTTTACAATCAATGCATAATTTTTGTGGATTTGACTTCTCTTTACAGTTTTTAATTGAACAGTTTATACAACGTTTTGATTTTATTCCATTTGCACTACAGCCTGCACACTTATTTTTTTGTCGTTGATATCCAATTCACATACAACGCCACAGGGAGCAAGAGATAAGTGTTTCATAATACCTCCAAAGGTCAATAAAATTATTTCAAAATTGAAGTTGAGAGTAAGCCAATTTTGGTGAAATGATTAAAACCTCACAAGTGTTGTCTCTACAATCCAACTTACGTATAAATTATATCACAATTGGATACAGTTCTCCTTTGTTTTCAATGAAAATTCCATACATTTGATATAATTTGAGAACACGATTATCAGTTTCTTCAAATTTTGACTTTCATTTCACCATTTAATTGTTGAATCAATATGATTTTTAAATTCATTTGTCTCTAATATGCCTAATTCTTTTTAAACATGTTAATATTAATATCTTATTATTATTAATACCAGAAAAACGATCATAATCAATAATATTTATCTATTAAAGCCTAAACGTCTTAAACAGAGCCTCTATTTAATGTATTTTTAATATGATTGACAAAATGAGTAACTTAGTAAATAATATTGAGTGATATCATTATGATATCTTATAAGGCGGCATTATGATTGAATTTAATAATTTAAGCAAACAATATCAAAAGGACAAACCTTTTGCTGTTAAAGATTTAAACTTTGAGGTTAAAAGTGGTGAAATTTTTGGATTTCTTGGACCTAATGGAGCAGGAAAGAGTACTACAATTAATATGCTTATGGGCACACTAACTCCAACCTCTGGGGAAATTATTATTGATGGCCACAGTGTAAGTAAGGAGAGCTTAATTACAAAAGCGATGATAGGTTTTGTTCCAGATGAGCCTCTTTTTTATGAAAAGATGACTGGCCTTCAGCATCTATCTTTTATTTGTGATGTATTTGAAGTGGATAAATCTTTGAGAAAGGAAAGATCTGAGAAATTAATCAAATTATTTAATTTAGAAAATGCAATTCAAGATAGAATATCCTCTTATTCTCATGGTATGAAACAAAAACTAGGAATTATTGCAGCTTTGATTCATGAACCAAAGTTATTGGTTTTTGATGAGCCTATGGTTGGATTAGATCCTAAAGCTTCTTTTATTTTAAAAGATGTGATGAGACGTTTTTGTGATAAAGGTGGTACAGTCTTTTTCTCAACCCACGTAATGGAAGTTGCGCAAAATGTTTGTGATACTATAGCAATTATAAGTAAGGGGGAAATTGTCCTTAATACTAAATTAAAAGATTTCAATGAAAAAGAAAATGCTTCATTAGAAAGTTTATTTTTAGAGCTAACTGGAAATGAAGATTTAGGTGCTGTAGTAGATGAGGCTATGCTATGAGAATAAATGTTGTATTATCTTTAGTGAAAAATCAGATAATAGCTGCTAAACCCTTAGAACAATTTGCTTTAGGAGCCTCAAAAAAAGGTAATAAAGTTGTAGGTTTTATTGTTAAACTTTTAGCTATAAGCTTAATAGCTTCAAGTTTTCTATTTTTAATTGGATCTAGTTATTTTGGATATTTATTTATTTCAAAATCCATAAATATACTGAATAAGGGTATAGCCTTATGTGCTTTTGCTAGTACTATATTTTTGCTTTTTATAAGCACTACTTATTTAGAACATACTTATTTTCGGGGCAAAGATATCGCTTTATGGCATTTGCTTCCAATATCAAAGAGTGAGTTCTTTTTATCGAGGTTTTTAGTAAGTTATAGTTATTCTCTTTTAGCTAATGTAATTGCTACACTTCCTTTGGTTGTTGGTATATTTTACTTTGCTGGGTTTTCCTTATTAACACTTGTTTCCTCAATATTTATTTTTATTTTATTACCTATATTACCATTGGTAATTGGTAGTTTGTTGGTTACTTTAAAGGTTTATGCACTAAAAGGGAAAAATATTAAAATAATTGATTTTATATTTAACAATGGTCCTTTTTTATTTAGTATCTTATATTTCAGTAAAATCTCCAATGATATGACGAGTTTGCTTGCAACAAATAAAATCGAAGATCAAATTGCTGCTTATTCTGCTTTTATCTCAAAGATAGGATCTTTACCCTATTTTTCTCTTATGGGAAAGATGTTTTTCAGTCCTGTATCACTTCTTTTATTTGTATTTATTACCTTATGTGTTTTTGGAATCTCTTATTTGATTATTTCACCTTTATTTTTGAAGTGTATAAATTTAGTAAAATCAGCAAATCAAAATGGTGAGAAAAAGAAAAAAAGAAAGCCCTCTGACAATTCGATAGGAGGATCCTCTATAATCATTTCCTTAATAAAAAGAGAATTGTATATTTTGCAAGGTGAAAAAGGTTTTTTAGCAGAAAGTATATCCGAGGCTTTTATACCTTTAATCTTGATAGTTGTTTGGCAGATTTCTGGGAGTTTAGACTCTATAAATATGTTGCTTGACGACCTTTCTACAAATGGATTATTTGTTGCTATTATTTTTGTTATTGTTCAATTGTTTGCAGTAATGGTCCTGATCTCCTCAACCTCTGTTAGTAGAGAAGGTAAACTATTCACAATTAATAAATTATTACCAATTGATGTAAAATTGATTGTAAAATCTAAAGTTTGTTTTCATTTATTATTTGTAACTGTTTTACAAATAGTTTATTTGATAGCTTTTGTATTTTATTTTCATCTCGATACAAATAATTTATTATGGATGATACCTCTATATTTAGTAAATAGTATCAATATTTCCTTATCTGGATTGTTTGTTGATTATTCAAATCCAAAATTACAATGGGATGTTTCAACAAGTGCAATGAAGAGAAACATCAACGCCTTATTTGGAATGTTAGCAGCTCTTATTGTTGTAGCTCCATCAATTTTAATACTGTTCTTTAAAATGGATCTAATAATATTGGCTTTTGTATTTTCCTTTACGATATTAATTGTATTATGGTATTTTGTCTTAAAAGCTGCTAATAAACTTATAAATTTTGATTAGCAAAAATTCAATTAAATAATTTGATATTGTTCAGATTTATTTAATTTTATTTTTATATTCATTCTTTAAAAATATGCGTATAAAAGTTGCGTTTTACTGAAAAAATCGTTAAGCTAAATATATAATATAAACAAGGTTGGAAGTTATATTTTCCCTCTTGTTTATATTTAAAATAAGGTTTAAATGTTTGTATTGAAAAAAAAGTATATTTTAATGAAAAAACTATAAAAAAGCCTAGAATTTTATCATTAAACTATATATATTCCCTATCAGAAAACCATAAATAAAAAATTTACAATCCCTTGTGTAAATAAATAAATGGGTTTTGGTGAAAATCATTTAAGGAAGTAACCAAATGAAAAATAATAGTTATTATATTAATAGACAAAATGCGTTTGAATCGAGCGCAAGAAGTTATCCTAGAAAGTTTCCTTTTGCTTTGAATAAAGCTTATGGATCTTATTTAGAAGATGTTGAAGGAAATAAATATTTAGATTTTCTTTGTGGAGCTGGTACCCTTGCTTTAGGTCATAATAATAAACAAATCAATAAAGCAATGGTAGATTTAATTTCGAGTGAAGCACCTCTTCATACTTTAGATTTAATTACACCTACCAAAGATGCTTTTGTAGAAGCAGTAATCAATCAATTACCAGATGAATTAAAAAATAACGCTAAAATTCAGTTTTGTAGCCCTTCAGGTACAGATGCTGTGGATGCAGTAATAAAGTTATTCAAAACTGTTACAGGAAGAAGAACTGTTATTGCTTTTTCTGGGGCATATCATGGAATGGGCCATGGAGCATTAGCTCTTACAGGTAATCTTAATGCAAAAGAAAAAGTTGCTTCTTTGATGCCTGATGCTCACTTTTTTCCTTTTCCATATTCTTATAGATGTCCTTTTGCCTTGGGTGGTGATAAAGGAGTTGATGCAGCAATTGCATATTTCGAGAGAACTTTAAAAGATCCTGAATGTGGGATTACAAAACCCGCCGCTGTTATATTAGAACCTATTCAAGGGGAAGGTGGTGTTATCCCAGCACCAATTAAATTTTTAAAAGAGGTAAGAAGAATTACAAGAGAACTAGATATTCCATTAATTTTTGATGAAATTCAATGTGGAATAGGTAGAACTGGAAAGTTTTTTGCACATGAATATGCAGATATTTCTCCAGATGCAATTTTAGTTTCTAAAGCAATTGGTGGGGCACAACCCATGAGCTTGGTAATTTATAATAAAAAATATGATGGTTGGAATGCCGGTTCTCACGCAGGGACCTTTAGAGGAAACCAACTAGCAATGGCTGCAGGGACAGTTGTAATAAATGAAGTTAGTAAACCATCCTTTTTAAAAGAAGTTAGAGAAAAAGGTGAATTTTTACTTGAAAAATTAACTCAATTAAAAGAGGAAGTCTCTGTTATAGGTGATATTAGAGGTAAGGGTTTGATGATTGGTATAGAATTCATAGATCCAAAAGGTCAAAAAGATATTATAGGCTCTTTCCCACCATCTGGAGATATTTCAGCTTTGGTTCAAAAAAAATGTTTTGAAAAACATTTGATTATGGAAAAAGGTGGCAGATACGGCTCTGTAATGAGAGTGCTTTGTGCCCTAAATATAAGCTATGGTGAAATAGAAGAAATGTTTGAAATTTTCTCTTCATCTGTAAAGGAAGTAGATAATGGAATTTGAGAATTTACTATTAAATAATAATAATAAAAGCAAACAATATTATAATGATATTATTGCTAAAACTTCCAAGGCTATAACCAATTCTTTTAATACATCTTTAGCTTATAGGGGCTTGTCTCCATATGAATTAAAGAATGAACTTGAGCAAATTGATATTTTACCTGAAACCGGTGAAAGCTTTGATGAAGTATTAAATAAAGTAATTAATAAAATCTTACCTAATTTTTTATATACCTCTTCAAAAGGTTATATGGCACATTTACACAGTCCAGCAATTGTAGAGAGTATTGCTAGCGAGTTGATAATAGCCTCCTTTAATCAATCTATGGATTCCTGGGATCAAAGTCCTGTTGCTACTGAAGTAGAATTGCTAGTTATAAATATGTTAACTAAATTATATAATTATAGTGGTGACAGTGATGGTGTTTTTACCTCCGGTGGCAGTCAATCAAATTTTAGTGGGTTAATATGTGCTAGAGATTGGTATTGTAACAATATTTTGCACCACGATATAAAGAAAAAAGGTTTACCCTCTAATTATCATAAATTTAGAATTTACACCTCGTGTTTATCTCATTTTTCAATTGAAAAAGCAGCGCACATTTTAGGACTAGGGTATGATTGTGTTAGAAAAGTTCCCACAAATGATCAGTTTAAACTCGATAATTCACAGCTTAATATAATGCTTCAAGAGGATTTAGCCAAAGGTTTAATTCCAATTGCAGTAGTTGCTACAATTGGAACTACTGATTATGGAAGTATTGATGATGTAGTAAAAATCAGAGAAATTTGTGATAAACACTCTATGTATCTTCACAGTGATGCAGCCTACGGTGGCGCATTAATTTTAAGTGAAAAATATAGAGATAGAATTAAAGGTATAGAATTATCTGATTCAATTACTATTGATTTTCATAAAATGTTTTTACTTCCAATAAGTTGTAGTGCCTTTTTAGTTAAGGATAAAAAACTTCTAGAGCCATATCAATTGCATGCTGATTATCTAAATAGAGAGGAAGATGAAGAAGATGGCTATACTAATTTAGTCGGAAAATCTATACAAACTACTAGGCGTTTTGATGCTTTGAAAGTCTGGATAGCTTTTCAAACTCAAGGGAGAGACGGCTACTCTAAAATTATAGATAAATGCATAAACAATGCAACAACTTTTTATAATATGCTAGATTTGGATGAAGCCTTTGAAACAGTTGTATCCCCTGAATTAAGTTCTGTTGTTTTTAAGCACAAAGGATCAGACAAGTTAAATAAAAAAATAAGAAAAATCTTATTGCATGAAAATGGCCTAGTAATAGGACAAACCAGTTACAATAATAAGGTTTATTTAAAATGTACTTTATTAAATCCCACAGTTACTAATTATGAATTGCTTTATTTGATTAAAAAGATAGATGAAATAGTTGCTGGGGAAGTTTCTAAGTTAAAAAAGAAAAACTAATAAAGAGTAAAAAATATAAAAGGGAGATAAAGAATAATTCTTTTTCTCCCAGTTTTTTTTAAAATTAAATAGAGGCAATTACTCTATCTAATATTGATAGCATAGCTTCAATTTCATCTTTTTTGATTGTTAATGGTGGTACAAACCTTACCACATCACTTGCAGCTCTTACTACCAATAGTTTGTTTTTTAAACAACCATTGATAATTTCAATAGGATTGCATTTTACTACCAAACCTTGCATTAACCCCAATCCCCTAACTGATTCTAGTTTATCTGGATATTTTTTAATTAGTTTCACTAAACCTTCGACTAATAATTCACCTTTCTCTGAAATACTGTCGAGAAATTCTTTATCCTCTAGTTTTCCTAATACAACGGATTGAGCACTAAGTGCTAATAAATTACCACCAAAAGTAGAAGCATGATCTCCAGGCTCGAATATGTTGTTTGCTTTTTTTCCAACAACCATTGCGCCACAAGGAATTCCCCCACCTAGTGCTTTTGCAAGTGTTAATACATCTGGTTTGACATCGTAAACTTGATAGCAAAAGGGTTTTCCACATCTTCCCATACCACATTGAACTTCATCAAAAATTAATAGCAAATTGTGTTTATCTGCCAACTTTCTAAGACCTTGTAGAAATTCTTTAGTAGCTGGAATAATACCACCTTCACCTTGAAGTGGTTCAACAATAATTGCACAACATTTATCATCAATAATTTTTTCAACGCTACTTAAATCATTGAAAGAAGCAAAAGCTATACCCTCAAGGAGCGGAAAAAAGTTTTTATGATATTTTTCTTGTCCTGTTGCTGAAACAGCACCATAAGTTCTTCCATGAAAGGAGTGATTCATCGAGATTACTTTAAAGCGATTGTCTTTTGATCCAAATTTTCTTGCAAGTTTTAGAGCTGCTTCATTAGCTTCAGCTCCACTATTACAATAGAAAACTTTTTCAAGGGCAGAAAGGTTTATTAATTTAGATGCCGCTTGTAATTCATAAGGATGCCAATAAAGGTTAGAGGTGTGAAAAACACCATTTTCTATTACTTTAATTAAAGCAGCTTTGATTTCAGCATTATTATAACCTAAGGCATTAACAGCTATTCCTGCGACAAAGTCTAAATATTTATCGCCATTTGAGTCGATTAAATAATTTCCTTCTCCCTTTTCAAAAACTACTGGAAATTTGGTATATGTATTTAAAATAACTTGTTTGGAACTTTCAATTTGCTTATTCATCTTTATTATCCTCATTTTTGTTTTTATTTTGATCCTCATTGATTATCATCGTGCCACATCCTTTTGATGTGAAAATTTCTAATAACATAGAGTGGGGTAAATTCCCATCTAAAATGTGCACACTCTCGACTCCTTTTTCAATTGCCTCAATGCAGCAGTTTATTTTAGGAATCATTCCGCCTTGTATTACTTTTTGACTAATGTAGGATTGTGCTTCTTTTTTTGTAATACTACTTATTACACTTGAATTATCATCTTTGTCTTTTAAAATTCCATTGGTGTCAGTTAAGAATATTAGCTTTTGAGCCTTAAGGGCACCCGCTAGAGCGCTTGCAGCATAGTCTGCATTGATATTATAAGTATTTCCCTTAGCATCGCTACCAATGGGTGAAAATACAGGAATATAATTGTTTTCTAATAAAGTGTTTAATAGATCTGTATTAACTGAATCAATTTTGCCAACAAACCCTAAATCAACTTCTTTTTCTTCTTTAGATACAGAGAGAGTATTACCATCTTTACCACTTATTCCAACTGCATTTAGTCCATGACTTTGTAAATTTTGAACCAAAGATTTTGAAATACTGCCAGAAAGTACCATTTCCGCTATTTTTGCAGTTTCTTTGTCCGTAACTCTTAGGCCATTAACAAACTTTGTTTCTTTGTTCATTTTAGAGAGAGTATTTGTAATATTTTTTCCTCCACCATGAACTAGTACAATATTAACTCCAAGATACTTTAGCATTGATATATCTTGTATGATTGATTTTTTTAATTTGGTACTCATCATTGCTGATCCACCATACTTAACAACAACCGTAGTATTTGAAAATTTTCTTATGTAAGGAATAGCTTCAATAAGAGTATCTGCTTTTTTAATAAATTCTTTCACACCTAACTCCTGTAGTCGCCATTGATTTTTACATAATCATAGCTTAAATCACAGCCCCAGGCTGTGGCACTATAATCACCATCTTTTAGCTTTATTTTAACTAGAATAGTTTTCTCTAATAGAATATCTTTAGCTAAATTTTCATCAAATTTTATAGGTTGCCCTTTATCAACAACACAGATTGTACCTTTATCACTTTCGAAAGATATTGAGACATTGTTTGTATCAAAATAACTATCGCTGTAACCCATTGCACAGAGAATTCTTCCCCAGTTTGCATCACTTCCAAAAAAGGCACATTTTACAAGATTTGAACTAACTACAGTTCTTGCAATATTTTTTGCATCTTTTTTTGTTTTAGCACCAGTTAAATCTACTTGTATAAATTTACTAGCCCCTTCTCCATCTTTTACTATTTCTTTGGCTAAAAAAGTATTTACAAATTCAAAGGCTTTTTGAAACTGTTTAAAATAGAAAGAGGTTTCACTTATAATATCATTATTAGCATATCCGCTGGCTAAAGCTATAACTGTATCATTTGTACTGGTATCGCCATCAATACTAATCATATTATAAGTATCTTCTATTGTATTACCTAATAGATTTTGGAGTGCTTGTTGCTCTATATTCGCATCAGTAAAAATAAAACTAAGCATGGTTGCCATATTTGGATGAATCATGCCTGAGCCTTTAGCAATCCCTGTTATGGTAACTTCTCTATTATCGATAACAGTTTTAACTGAAACAATTTTGGAGAAAGTGTCTGTAGTAAGTATTGCATTACTAAAATTTGATAAATTTTCATCACTTACCTCGATAGTTTTAACAATAGAAGCAATTCCTTTTTTGTAAGTGTCCATTTCTAGTGGCACTCCAATTACACCTGTTGAGCAGATAAGTATATTCTTTTCATCACAGTCTAAGTGTTTTGCAAGGTACTTCGCTATTTCCTGATTGTCGTTTTCGCCTTGAGTGGAAGTGCAGGCATTAGCATTACCGCTATTTACAATAAGGGCTTTTGTACTAAATTTATTATCAGTAAGATTTTTGTCCCAAATAACAGGGGCAGCTTTTACTTTATTTGTGGTATAAGTTCCTGCTGAAAAGCATAAATTATCACTTACAATTAAAGATAAATCTTTTTTTATTTTTTTTAAACCACAGGCAATACCATTAATTTTAAAACCTTTTGGTAAAGTAGGGGTATCTATTATTTTATACATTTTTATTCCTTATATTGGAGTTGATGCAAATTTTTGCAACCCCAAATATTGATCAAAGCCAAAGTATAGATTCATATTTTCCATAGCTTGTCCGCTCGCGCCTTTTACAAGATTATCTATTGCTCCAAGAGCAATTATGTTTCTTGTTCTCTTATCTATAGTGAAACTAATATCTATTCGGTTGGAATCTTTTACATATTTTGTTTCAACTGTTTGATTTTCTCCCAAAAAGTTTACAAATTCACAATCTTTAAAAAAATTAATGTAAGCTGTGTTTATTTGTTTTGAGTCCACATCTTTTTTTAATTTTGCATAGCAAGTTGATAAAATCCCTCTGTTCATTGGAACTAGGTGTGGGGTGAATTGTACAATTACTTTTCTTTTTGCTAATTTACTAAGTTCCTGCTCAATTTCTGGAGTGTGCCGGTGAGAAGTTAATGCGTAAGCTTTTATATTTTCATTGGCTTCACAATATAGGGAATTAAAATTTAAACTTTTTCCAGCTCCTGAAACACCACTTTTTGCATCAATTATAATAGAATCTAAATCTATCAAATTATTATAAACCAAAGGTGCTAGTGTTAAAATTGAGCAGGTAGTATAGCAACCAGGATTAGCTATCAGTTTTGTTTGTTTAATTTTATCTTTATATATATCGGTTAATCCATAAATGGCTTGTTTTAATATATTTGAATTAGGTGGAGTAGTTTGGTACCACTTTTGATAAGATATTGAATCTTCAAGTCTAAAATCTGCACCCAAATCAATTATGAGAGTGTTATCTAGTATTTCTTCTGTAATCAAATCTTTGGCTATTTTACTAGGTAGTGCTAGAAAAACTACATCACATTTTTTACTTACCTCTAGTAATTCAAGATTCTCTAAAACTAAATTTTTAAAGGGTGAAAAGTTTTTATAAACTTCCCCTAAAGTAAGGCCTGTGTATGATTTTGATCCTAAATAAACGATTTCTGCTTCTTTATGATTGAGTAATAATTCTACGAGTTTTGCACCAGAGTACCCAGTAGCTCCAACTACTCCTACTTTTATCATAATAAACCTCCAAATGATATTTAGCATATTTATACAATAAAAATTAATATAAATCAAGTATTAAGTAATAATTATACATATTTTATTGAAATTAGTTAATAAATATACGCTTATTTGTTATCAACATAACACTGTATGGGAGGATATTGGTTGTAAATGGGCATAAAAAAACTTGAATGCAAATTAATTACATTCAAGTTTTTATTAGTTTTGATTAATAGATTATTTTCTATTTCTCAACATTTATTCCGTAAAGCATATCAAAATATTCCATATCAGTGGTTAATATTTTGTTTAGTGAAGGAATTGTTTTTTTGTATGATTCTAGAGTTTTCCAGAGTTTAAAGAAGTAAGGATCTGCTTCATAAGCTTTAGCATAAATTCTTGCAGCTTCAGCATCAGCTATACCTTTCTTTTCTTCACTAGTAGCATAGGCTGTTGAAATGATATCTTTTTGTTCACTTTCAGTTTTACCTTTCCATTGAGCAAGTTGTCCTTGACCATAGGAGCGATAAGCTTCAGCTATTTGGTTTCTTTCTTTTATCATTCTTTCATATACACTTTGAGTCAAATCATCACTGTATCTAATCTGACGAATAACAATATCAATCAATTCAATACCATAAGCATCAGTAAATTCATCAGCCATAGTATACATTCTTGAAGATAAACCCTCACGACCTATAGAAATGTTTTCTTGAAGCGTGTTTGTTTTTGTCAAGTTTCTAAGATTTTCTGCATCTTGCAAATTGTCTAAGTTTTGAACAGTAGCTTCAACTTTTATTACATTAATTTGGTTTGAATTACGAACTGCTTCATTCAATGAATTTTCTGATATTACAGTTCTAACTGTAGAATCTAAAACATCATTTAACCTAGAAATACCATTACTTAGAGTATTAATTGTTTCATAGTATAGAGCAGGATCACTAATTTTCCATCTTGCTGTGGTATCAACCCAAATAAATTGGTTTTCTTTGGTTGGAATTCTTTGAGCTTCTCCATCCCAAGATAGAATTTTCTTTG
>Ga0307991_1001758_pt1 | contig 15029 bp, 7 predicted proteins | sample EllFjometagen131_FD_203146 | JGI IMG/M metagenome (GOLD analysis project Ga0307991, IMG submission 203146) | Marine microbial communities from Ellis Fjord, Antarctic Ocean - #131 | ecosystem: Environmental > Aquatic > Marine > Unclassified | place: Southern Ocean | collected 2014-10-08
CAGGCCATTGTTGATATAGGCATTGCCAACAAAAACATCCATTTCATTTACCTTATCCTTTTGGCACAAATGGTATTGATCATCAGCCGCATGTCAGTTGAATTTATCAGGCGGTGGATACTTCTTCACATAAGCACGAGGATAAACATATCCCTCATTTCCGACTTTTTTATAAAACTCATGAAACTGCCCATGAGCTACTTTGACTCCAAACTTACGGGCGATATTTTGCAGAGGATTGCTGACCATGCCCGGGTTGAGCAGTTTATAACCACCCGCAGTCTTAATACTATATTTTCGCTTTTCACACTCATTACCTTCAGCATCGTTTTATGGCTTTATGATGTTCGGGTATTCGCAATATTTTTTGTTGGCAGCTTAATTTACACCTTGTGGATTCTGATTTTTTTGAAAAAAAGGCGTGAACTCGATTTTAAATATTTTGACATAAGGGCAAAAAACCAAAACAAAACTTACCAGCTAATACAGGGCATGCAGGAGATAAAGCTGCAAAACACCGAAAAACGACACCGCTGGGAGTGGGAAGAAGTACAGGCAGATTTGTTCAAAATAAACATAGCATCATTAAAGCTTGAACAAACTCAGGAAGCCGGTAATGTTTTTATCAATGAATCCAAAAATATTATTATCACCGTTGTGGCTGCCCTGGCCGTAATCAACAATGAAATGACACTCGGAATGATGCTGGCCACACAATACATCATAGGCCAGTTAACTTTGCCTATTGAGCAAACCGTGGCTTTTATCCATGACCTGCAGGATACGAAAATCAGTTTGGAGCGCATTAACGAAATACATATTAAAGAAGATGAAAACGCAGGTCGGCCCATTCAAAAACAAAATTTGCAAAATACATCCATTAAAATTGAAAACCTGGTGTTTCAATACGAAGGGCCACATTCAAAGAAAGTGCTGAATGATATAAATCTAACCATCAAGCCAGATAAAGTAACCGCAATTGTAGGTGCCAGTGGTAGCGGCAAAACCACTTTGATCAAATTACTGTTACAGTTTTACAATCCTGTTGATGGTAAAATATGGGTCGCCGATCAGGATTTGCAAAACTTCAATTCAACTTGGTGGCGCAACCAATGTGGTGCAGTAATGCAGGATGGATTTATTTTCTCGGAAAGTATAGCCCACAATATTGCAGCCTACGAAAATGAAATAGATAAGGAGAAACTTGCTTATGCAGCAAAAACTGCAAATATCCATGACTTCATAATGGAGTTGCCTCTAAAATATAACACTGTAATAGGCAACGAAGGACAAAACCTAAGCCAGGGTCAGAAACAGAGGGTATTAATAGCAAGGGCGGTTTACAAAAACCCTGATTTTTTATTTTTCGATGAGGCAACCAATGCCCTTGATGCCAACAACGAAAAAGCAATTGTAGAAAATTTGCAGAAATTTTACCGTGGCAAAACAGTGGTGGTGGTCGCCCACAGGTTAAGCACCGTAAAAAATGCCGATCAGATTATAGTGCTTGATGACGGAAAAATAGTAGAAACCGGGAATCACCGGGAGCTTACTGATAAGAAGGGAGCATATTACAATCTTGTAAAAAATCAACTGGAGCTTGGAAACTAACTTGTAAATTCATATCAATTTGATAATGGTGAGTGAAAAAGATAACATAGAATTAAGAAGTGAAAAAGTAAGGAACCTGATCGGTCAAATACCACCCGTTATTATTCGGGCAGGCATATCGGTCATTTTCTTTATCATCCTGATTTTACTTATCGGTTCCTGGTTTTTTAAATTCGAATACACCATCAAAACAACTGCAACTATTGAACTGAAAAATGAAAATCTAATATTTTACCTGGAAATTCCGGCAAACGAAATAAGCAAATTAAAAACCGGACAAAAGGTAATATTGAATTTCAATAATATCCCAAACCTCTATAATGAAAATATTTTGACAGAAATACAAACCATACCCAACATACTTGAAATAACAGAAGATGGAGGATTTTACACGGCAGAAATAATATTATCTAACAAAATTAAAACTGAAACCGGAAAATCACTATTTATTAAGAAAAAAACAAAAGCAAATGTTGAAATTGTGACTGACAAAATAAGTCTTTTTTACCGAATAACAGAACCAATCAGGACATTGTTTAAAAAACAGGAATGAAAACCTGTCCTTCGCAGTCAAGCACATTGCCAGGTCGCTCGAAAAACCCTTGCACAAACCAAAACCTGTCAAAGAGCTTGGCCTGCCCCACCGCAGCCAGAAAATAAAGCCCAGTTGCTAACAAAGGCTCATAAATCATGGCGGGCGCAGTGGTAAATTGAAGTTTTGTGCTTCGAATTATCATTATCACAATTTGAAAGAAACTTGCTCCGAACCCCGCCACGCTTCATAGCCTCGACCGTTGGCAACAAGGCAAAGAAAAACAAACTATAGGAATTACTGATTTCACAATTCCATTTAGAAAAAATAAATTTTCCCACAACTAATCTATCAGAAAACATGTCATTTTCTTACCCGGCTTTTACCGACATCGACAACGATGGTGGTATCTTTTATTTTGGAAACAAGGGATTAATCCAACAAATCAACGATCTGTCAAATACCTCAGATGGAAATAATTTTTTTAGATTGTTATCCTATCCCTTTCAAATCTTCTTCTGGAGTTACCATTGATTATTCCATCCAGGATACATCAGATGTGGAAATTTCAATTGTCAATCCCGGTATTTATTTTTTTCGGTTAGTTTTTGGAGGAAAAACAGTAGTGAAACAGGTTGCCCGGCTTGAACATTATAATAGGTAAACTGTTTAATTTTTTTACATTTAAAACAAAAATCATGAAAAACTTAAAAGTTTTTTTTCTATTTGTCATTCTTTCGCTTGTTTCGTCTTATTCTATATTTGCTCAGTGGAATCAAATTCCATCTTCCCCATCAGGGTCTGTATATGATATTGTTGAATCGAATGGCGTTTTATATGTATCACATTCTGTTGATGGTATGTATAAGTCAACTGATAGTACATTAACATGGGAACAAATAAATCAAGGATTAAACCCTGCACAGGCAAAAAAAGTATATCAAATACTTGTCGAGGGTGATATAATCTATATTGCTACTATTGATGGCATTTATAAATCAATAGATGCCGGAAATAACTGGATAAAAAAGAGTAGCGGCATATTAATAGGGAGTGGGTCAATTTTCGAGGGTACTATTTCCATTTTCCGACATAATGGCATTTTATTTTCCGGGGCATTCAACAGGATTTACCGTTCTGAAGATGATGGTGAAAACTGGGATGCCACAAATGTCTTTGAAATCAATGGTATCGGTCTTGGCCCACAGTTTTTTATAAACCATAATGGAACTTTATTCGCTGCAAGGGAAAACATCAACGTAGCTTTTGGGTATAAATCAACTGATGATGGTGAAACCTGGGAAGATTTGACAAGCATTTCCTGGCCTGTTATTTCCTTTTTATCGGAACCACCTGATTTATTGTGGGCAGGAACTATCCACGGTGTTTGGCTTTCAGTCGATAATGGAATGAACTGGGAATTCAGAGGTGAAGGATTGCCACCCGATCCTTATAACACAAGTATTATAAGAGTGAATGGAGATTTGGTTTCATCAATAACCGGAGGTGGTTCAGGAGTGTATCGTTCTAGCGATGAAGGATTAAGTTGGGAGGATTTTAGTGGAGGGCTGCCTTTTTTAGGTGCAATAAAAAAGCTGATTACTTTTAATGATAGGATTCTTGCTACAACATGGCAAGGTTTATGGGCAAGGGATATTATAACGGGGATAGAGCATATAAACAATGAGGCTAATACGACTTTTCCCTTATTTCAAAACCAACCAAACCCATTTAATCAAACAACTAATATCCAGTTTAAATTACTAGAATCAGAAATAGTCAAAATTGAAATCCTTAGCCTGTTAGGTCAAAAAATTGAAACATTAATAAATAAACAATTGCCAGAAGGTACACATGAGGTAGAGTTTTGGGCAAAACATTTACCAAGTGGTATATACTATTATAAAATTAGTGCTGCTAAACATCATCAGATAAAGAAAATGATGATTATTAATTAAATATTATTAAACGATACAACATATAAAATTGAAAATAGCTCCATTATAAGGGTGTCTCCTGATACAGAACGAACTATCAGAAATAATTCAAATAAGGATTTGACCTTTATTGTCATACAAGGCAAAATGAATTCAATTAACAGTAAGGAGATTGGAGATGGTTTCAGCATTAAAAAACATCCTGCATGGGATTAATTATAAACAATCATTATCATAATTTTAAGGAAAGCCCAGTTGCCAACAAAGGCTATACGTAATGCGGGGTTCATCGTAATTTGAAAGATTATGCAAGTAATAAAATTGAGTTGTAAAATGAAAGTTAATCGTTTCAAAATGCCAAACGCACCATATTAAAACCTTTAAAAATCCCACAACCCCAAATCAAGCCTTAAATCATCTCCCGAAACTCCTCTCCGAAATAATCTTTACTCCGGGCTTTTCTGCTTTTGCGATAAGGGTTAACATACCCAAATGGGGATGAAAACCCCGGATGGAATAGACTACAGATTTTAGGGATGGCATATTTTCCTTAGTCATAAATAAATATACGAGATGCGAGAAGTTAGGTAGGATTAAAGATGTGAAAGGTTTCTGGTGAAGAGGCTAATAAACCAAAATTTTCTACTCTAATAAAAGTACCAAACAAACCCACCCAAATTAATTTTGTTCCTACCAATTTACTCCTTACTTTTGGCAGAATTAAAAATAAGTATGGAAGGAGTAAAAAATGTAAAAAGCCACTGGATGGATTCGAATTATAACACAGTAAAAGGTGTGCTTATCCGCAGTATTTTGTTGGATATGATGGGAAAACTGGTACACATAAAGAAGTTAAAAGTTCATGGCCGCACAAACGGTTAACACAAGTTCTTTGGCTTCGTGAAAGCTTCGAAAGTTGGGTGCTTTGTTTTTCGCCAACGCACAGGTTTGTCCGGGCTGAAACACGGCCACAGGCCAATGCCACCGCTCAACCTTATCCAAACCGAAACACGGCCCAAGGCCAAAACCGAAACACGGCCTGCCGCATAAAACAATGCCGACCATACGGCCAACGGCCAATGCGAAACACTGCCATCCCCGAAGCCCCAGCTGATGCCAAAGGCCAAATCCGGCGCACGGCCAACCTTGCGCACGAGGCCAGCAAGCTAAGCAAACCTTGCCTCACGCCGGGGCAGACAGACAAAGGCCACGAAACTTTAACAAGCGGCTCATAGCCCATGCCGCGGTGGGTGCATCGGCAAAAAGAGAAAATATGTATTTTTACGAACAGAAAAAGTGCAGAACAGTTGGAGGTAATTGCGGCACAGGCCATACCTGCGGACCGTTACCCACCATACTAAAAGACAGAAATGCAAGAAATGAAACAGAAAAAAGGAATTAAAACCCGACACACAAAGCAAGAGCCTGAAAGTGCCACCGCAAAAAGCAACCCTTAACTTTCCAGGCACATGCTTTTTGCCATCACACAGACAAAAGACAAGATTGGAAATAGGAAAAAATATTGACAAGAAATAGAAAATTATTTATAAATTTGAAAAAGAATAATTACAACGGAAATCAACCAAACATAATAAAACGAAAAAAAACCCCCTTTAATGAAAAACGACTATATAAAACTTGACCTGAATATAAAACATTTAACAAGAAAGGAGGCGGTGCAAATGTAAAAAAAACCAAACAACTAAATAATCAATTGTTTCACACAAATATAAAAACTTATGAAAGTGAAAAAGAGTATTCTGACCTGTGCTATTTTTTTAATAATAGCTTTGTCCTCAAATGGACAATCATACGAACCTGTAATATCTTCCGATTCCACATCATGGGATATCGCATGGAAAGAACTTTTCGGCAATGTGATGGGCAATCTTTATTCGGTTGAGAATAAAGACAGTATTTATCATGACCTGTATTTTGAAAGTCTCTATCCAAATCCTGAATATGTAGGTAAAATCAGGGAAGACACTGTTTCAGGAAAGATATGGTACACCCCTCCTGAAAAGGATAAATCCGAAGAGTACCTCATAATGGACTTGACACTTGAAGTCGGGGATATTTTTGATCTTCCTGTATTTAACACTACAATACCAATAGAAGTGGTAAATGTTTTCTATTTAGACCAAAGAAAACACATCGAGTTTGATTATGCGACTGAATAGGGCGAACCTTTGCGGTTTATCGAAGGTGTGGGGCGGAATATTGCCATGCACCATTTTTGGTTTGGCGATTTTACTTATGTGGCATGTAAATACAATTTGGGTGAGTTGGTTTATGTAAACCCAAACCCAAATTTCATTGGTTGTGAATTAAACCCTATCGGAATAAGGTCGACCAATTCAACTTTTGTTCAGCTATATCCCAATCCCGCTAACAATGTCTTAAATATAGATTTTGGTTTAATTGGAAAGCAGGACATAACTGTTTCAGTTTTTGATGACAATGGCATGGAGGTTTATAACAACAAAACCACTGATGGCCATATAACTTTACAACTCACTACCTTTAACAAAGGACTCTATTTAATTAAAATATCGAATAAAAATAATTTAATAACCTCAAAATTTATAATACAATGAAAAACTTAATATTTATAATTTTTACATTTCTTACTATCAATGTTTACTCTCAAACATATCTTGATACAATATGTTGGGTATGGGTAAACGACTCCCAATATGATGCAGTTATTGGGGATAACTTTTCTGACAAAAGCGACCTAAACACAATTCTTGGTGCAAATCAGGTTGAGTACTATGAACAGGCACTTCCATTTGCCACAACACCCGATTTGCTTAAAATCCATGAGATAAGATGCAACCGCAATGGCGATATCGATAATGTGATTAATGACCTTACTACGTCATTTTCAGGCACGTTCGACAGGTTTTCAAAATTCGAGGAAAAGGATTCCGTTTACGTCTATGATCCTATTGATTGGATGTGGGTAGCACATGCCGATGACTGGTTATGGCATTTAAAAAGGATTCAAGCTGATTACGCATGGGACATTGAACGGGGCGATCCTGACATTAAAATTGCTATAATTGATTATGATTTTGATGTCACTCACCCAGATCTTGCGACTGAAATAATTCCCCACAATGATCCATATTCCGGTTACCAATATACCTGTAATACCACTCATTGGCATGGAACAACTGTGGCCAGTTTTGCTTCCGCAGAAACAACGGAAATTGGAGGAACAGCACAAGGACAATTGGCATCAGTCGGATTTAATACTAAGATTATTGGATACATGTCAGGGTCACGACAAACAAATCTAACAAAAGCGCTCCATGCATGCAACGTAATGGGAGCTGATGTTATGGTTTCATGTGCAGGAGGTTCTCTTGGCTGTTCTCCCAATCCAAACACTGGAGAAGAACTAATTATAAAGGAAATTCTTGACAATGGGATGTCAATTGTGATGCCTGCAGGAAATGGTCCAAACAGTACTTCATGTGGACCAGCTGGTAATCAACATGCGTTTTACCCTTTTAATCCTGAATATGATGATCGGATAATTATTGTTACCAGCACTGATTTTGACGATAATCATTTTCATGAAATCAATGGTGAAGATCATACACACAGTCATTTTCCCGAAGTCGATATTTGTTCACCAGGATATGATATAATGGGTGCCTCCATAACTGAATGTGGTGGCAATACATGGCCATATTATGGTTCTTATGGAGGCACTTCCTTTGCCACACCAATCGTAGCAGGAGTTGTCAGTTTGTTAAAATCAATTAATGAAGATTTCACCCCGGGCGAAATACAAGAGTTTATCAAAAGGACTGCCGATCCTGTAACTGATGGGCAAAATTATCAAGGGCTTATTGGCTCTGGAAGGATCAATGCTTTTGCCGCTGTTGACCTCGCCGCTAATTGCGAGCCTGAAATCATAACCGGGATAGAGACCTGGACAGATGACAAAGTCATATTATGTGGGTTAATTATCGAAGATGGTGCAGAATTGACTATCCATTCAACAGTAGAACTTTCGCATGGCAGTGATATTATTGTTAAACCCGGTGGAAAACTTTATTTGGACAGTGGCAGTACCTTGACCTCATTGGACAATATTCTTTGGCAGGGGATAGAAGTTTGGGGCGACCCGGCTTCACCTTTTCCAACTGAACAGGGACTGTTGACAATTAGGAACGGGGCATTGATCGAAAATGCAGAAGTAGCTATTAGAAACCACCGTTTTGTCATAGACTTAATCCCTCCCGACAGTCACCAAGGAGGTATAACCAAAGCCTATAACTCTACTTTCAAGAACAATAAGAAAACAATGGATTTCAGGAATTATGGCTACAATTCACATAACTACATCAGGGATTGCGAATTCATTTACGATGATAACTATCTCGGTAGTAACAGTCCTGGTTATTTTATTGAATCCAGGTATATGAAAAGCCTTAGTATTTACAGTAGCGATTTTTCTAATAATACATCCGAAACGTATAACGGTAAGGGGATTTACAGCTATAAATCAACTGTTTTTATTAAAGGTAAATGCATTAGCCAAACCTATCCCTGTTCCGAATGGGAAAACAACAATTTCAACAATCTTGTTTACGGTGTTTATGCCATTGACAACCTGGCCGGAAAATATGTTGATATTCGCAACAGCTCATTTAACCAATGCCAGAGGGGGGTTTACGTAAGTGGTGTAGATGGTGCCAGAATTACATCAAATGAATTTAATGAACCACAGGCTTATGAATTCGACATCCAAAAATATGGATTGTACTTAAATAACTCAACAGCATATCATGTTGAGGACAACGATTTCTTTGGCCCATCACCAACCCAAAAAGGTGCAATTGGTGTTTATGTAAACAATTCTGGTACAAGCTGGAACCAGGTTTACAACAACAGGTTTGAAAATCTTAAATATGCTACATTTGCTTATGGTATAAACCGCTTTGAAGAAGAAACTGGTTTGTGCATTAAATGTAACGATTACAAGAACAATAACTATGATGTTTTTGTAAACGGCAAGCCTTATGTTGATAACCATGGTATCGCGCAGTACCAGGGTAGTTTTTTGTTATGTGATACATGTCCGGCAGGAAATACTTTTTCTGGAGCAACTGTATGTAATTATGTAAATTCAGAAGGAATGGGATATGTACTTTATATTTATCATGGTGCAAATATGGGGTTTGAAAACCTTATGCCAACTTGCATTTCCGGTATTGGTTTATTAGAAAATCCTTTCGCTTATTACGAAAAAGAAACATCTTGTCCTTCAAAACTGGAAAATAGTGGCCACATTGAGGATGACAAAGATGGTATAGCTGATGCCGAAAACAATTCAGGCCAGAAAGAAGCCCAGCTCTCGGCCTGGGTTGACGATGGTGATACGGATGGTTTGAATTTTGATGTGCTGTTAAGCTCACCACCTGAAGCTGGTGAGGTTTACTATGATTTAATGAGCCAGGCTCCCTTTATCAGCGATACTGTTTTAAAAACAGCCATCTATAAAGAAGATGTATTGATCAATGCGATGATCCGTGATGTGCTGGTTGCAAGCCCACAATCTGCAAAAAATCAGGAGATATTGGATGCCATCGACGAACGTTTCGACCCCATGCCACAATGGATGAAAGACCAGGTATTGGAAGGTCTTAATGTTTTAAGTGCAAAAGAAGCCGTTGAGGCCGAACTTTCTTCATGGAAACAAAAGCGTGGGGAACATTTCAATAACCTTTACCAGTTTTTCCGTAAAGATACACTTGATCCTGCTACTTTGGATAGCCTGGAATTTTTACTTGCAAACGATCTATATCTTGATTCAAAATATCGTTTAGTATTCCATTATTATCAGGAGCATGATTTTACCAACATGAATGCTGTATTGAACAATATTCCTTCGTCTTTTGATCTTTCTAATACTGAACAGGTCATTCATCAGGATTACCTGTTTTTATTCAGCATTCTTGAACAATTGGCAGGCAACGAACTTCTGATTGACGAAGCCAGGGCAATACAACTTGAAACCCTTATCCAAAAGGATGAGTATTTCCCTGGTGCTTATGCAAGGGATATTCTTGTGGCAGCCGGGTTTATCAATTATGAAGAACCTATAATTATTCCCGAAGCGTTTAAGTCATCAGAAGTTGTTGAAAATGAACTATTCAATTCGTTTGACAAACCTGAAATACTAAACGTGTTTCCCAACCCTGCTGACGATTATATCGTGGTTGATTACAATGCAGAAGGCCATAATGGTATTGTGTTGTTAAGCATAATCGACCTAAATGGCAAATCCGTTTTTGCAGAAGTACAAAATGCAAAACGCAACCAAAAAGTAATTAGCACTACTGATTGGAAAAGCGGTATTTACCTTGTTTCTGTCTCAGTAAACGGCTCTACCATTAAAAGCAGGAAACTGACTATAAAATAATTTTTTAACCATTGGTAAGGGTTTGGCTTTTTTACCAAGCCCTTACTTTAAACTCACAACAGATGAAAAAAATTATTTTATCAATGCTGCTTTCGATAACCATTTCGACCTCTTTCTCTCAAAAAGACGACTGGATCAGGGTATTTGGAGGAGCGGAAACTAATTTGAGTGCGGATTTAATTGAAACTTATGACAAAGGTTATTTAATTCTTGTTAATACATCCCCAGGGGGCAATCTTACAATAAGTTGGTTAATAAAAACTGACATAAACGGAGAAGTGTTATGGGAGAAAAAAATCGGTGATGGATCTACTTTTATGGGATTTAAAGATATGCATGCTACCCCTGACGGTGGCCTCGTTTTAACAGGAACAAACTATTTGCTTGATAATACTTTTGGTGATCCATTCTTTATGAAATTAAATGAATGCGGAGAAAAAGAGTGGTGCCGAATTTTTTACCATGAGGCCCCTTTGGCATTTTGGGAATCTGGATTACAAATTATTCCAGTACCTACAGAAGATTCATACGTGGCTTTAGTATCTCCCTGGGGCGATGAACAATCGCCTGGAACTGTAATGCAAGGTATATGGCTGTTTAAACTCAACAATGATGGTGAAGCCATCTGGATGAAAAATGTTTTTGATGAAGTAAATCCGGAGGCGTGGAATGAAATACCCTTACAAATGCTTGTATCCTCTGAACAAGAGTTAATAATCTCGGGTTTGACATTATACGGCTTCCCGGGTTATTTTAAACCATTTATAGTATCAGCCAATTTTGATGGCACAGAAAACTGGTGGTCTATTATTGCCCAAAATGAAAATTGGAGGGGAGAAGTATATGATGCAACGGAAGATGCTTTTGGGAATATTTATGCAACAGGATGGTTTGCGGAATATGATCCTCCCGAGCCATATTACCCCTCCATCCATAAGCTGGATATAAATGGGAATATAATTTTTTCAAAGCTCATTATTGATTCAACTGAACAAGTAAATACCTTTTGCGTAAATATGGTAAACGACTCAACCCTTGATGTAGCTGCAGCAATGAATTATCCAGGGCAACAGCCATATAATACAATTATCCGTATAGATTCAAGCGGCAATGTCTTATTGCAAAAACAAATCCTTCAATCCAATTTTGGATTTTCAAATGGTATCCGAACGTTTGATGATAAATTCTTGTATGTTGGCCCCGTAATGGAAGGGGGCAATATTAAAATACACCTCCATAAATTCAATTCCGATTTGGAGTACGACAGCATTTATACACAGCCATTCGATTACGATTATATGTGTAATGATTTGCCAATTATTTCAGACACAATTGGAATTGCTGATTGCGATATTTGGACAAACCTGCCCGGCGAAATCGAGTACAATCAGGCTAAAAACCTTGTTGTTTATCCCAATCCGGCTAAAGAAAGGATAAAGGTAAAGTTGCCGTGGGCTACAGTAGAAGAACAACCCTTTGGCCCATACACCAGCCGCCATTTCAACCTGCAATATTTCGAAAATTCGATTTTGAAAATTTATGATATTTACGGTAAGCAAGTAAAAGAAATATCTTTGCAGCACCAACAGGAAAACGAATTGGAAATCAATATTTCAACATTGCCCGCTGGAATATATTTAATAAATTTGTACGAAAATAAAAAGAAAATGGCAAGTGGAAAATTTATTGTTAAATAGGGTTTTTTATTAAATCAAATTAATGTCAGTTAAATGAACCACGAACAGGCTTTTACAAAACAAAATCAAATATCATGACTCAATTAACAAAAATCCCGACCCAAAATTGCATACACATTGGTCATTCCCACAGGCTGCCCCATGACCAAAAATGCCCAAAGAGTATGCAATTGCCAACGCAAAAACAAAAAATGGTCAATAAAGTACGGTGGGTAACACGCAATATAAAAAATTGGGCGGATAGTGCTAAACATGAACATTTTAACATCAAATTACCATTGTAGTAAATTGAAAGATTGGTATTTCAAAATGCCCAACTTTTCATATTGCCACCGTTATGGGCAATTTAAAAGAACGTAGCGGTTAAAAATGGGCTGACCACCCGTCGAGAAATGTGAAAGCGAAAATCGACAATAAAAAAAGAGAGTAGCCGAAAAAAAGCTGAAAATCGAAAGAGTAAGCAAAAAACAAATTAGTTACTAATTTAAACACACACACAATGAAGAAAATTAAAATTTTAAGTTTAATAGGAATTACACTATTTCTGTTAAACGCATGTAACAAAGAAACAGAATTTGAGCAAAATGTTTCGGGTAATCAGATGCTTAAATTTGCTCCTGTTTTGGATTATAGTTTGGATAACATCCCAACTATCGCGTACAATCAAGATGTCGAAAACCTCCTTCTAAATCCTGATGACCGGGATGACGAAAAGATAAATAATTATCTTTACCAATTAAGCATAGCTACCAGAGATTTGATAAAAGATGCTAATTTCAACAGGATAATAATTGAAATGGCTCTGGCTTCACCTAACCAAACAGCAAATTTACTTGAATTGGAAGTTGAAGCTCCTGAATACTTTAATGCTATAAACAATAGATTATCAAGTAAAGGATTATCTTTACGTGCTTTAGCTGATGGTCTAACTCACGCTCCGGTTAATCCAAATCCTGAATTTCCAGAAACAGCTGAAATTGAAAGGTACTATCCTGCAATATTTATTCCCAATCTTGATAATGTTGACAATGCAAAGCAACCCATTATTTCGCCAAATATTGAAGTTGACTGCAGAGAGGATGAAAGTATAGAGGATAATATAATTGCCTGGTACTTTACAAAAAACGGTGATTTGCATGAAATCTTGCTTAGTGAAAAGACTTCGCTTTTAACGTCAAATCCTTTATTTTTGCTTGATAACGCATCATCCAAGGTGAAAAAGAATGAAGTTGCTATTTTACCACCCGAAGAAGAATCGAAGACAACCACCTCCTTCTCATCACACGAATACAGTATAGAAAACGGATATGGTTACGAATCATGGCTTGGTGGTAAATCAGAGTTTTGTGTACAAGCGTATCGTATTGCACCTAATGGTGTTGTGCATTGGATTTACAATTCATCTGGATGGAAGGAAATTGCTAAAGTAAAAAGGAATGATATTGGTGATTTACTTTATAAATGGTCGCATCACGCATCGAATTGGCAACCCTGGTCAAATCCCTGGACTCCAAACGTAATACAGTATGGGGTAAATATGGTTTATTGGAATACCTATGAAAGAGATTGGAACCGGTCTCCAAAGGAATTGGGTACTTGTACTGCAAATGGCGCAACAATTTATCTTAGTGGAAAGAGAAAATATACCAGTGAGTGGTATGCCTGGATTCCATCAACAGCACACACACACTATACAAGGTTTCAGTGGGTATATTATAATTGGGCACATTGGAATAGTTCATGGAAATCAAAATTCAGGCTTTGGAGAGTTGAAATATAAACACTTAAAAGAGAGGGTACATTGTGCCCTCTCTTTTAAAATAAATGATAAATATCATGTCAAAATACTTATTGTTAGTTTTATCAATAGTTTATGCTACAACTATGACAGCTCAGAATATTGGATTAAATTATTATTCAACTGGTGCTGGCAGTAATATAACAGCTACGTTTTCTAAAAACTTCAACCACAGTGAATTTGGAATAGGTTTGGGATTTAATATTGGTAGTATTAAACAGCCTGATGACCAAGATAATATTTATTATAAAAGATTATATCCGACAAAGCCAATACATTACATAAACTTTAATGTTTATTACGACTATTATTTTTTCGACAAATGGAATTGCATTAAACCATTACTTTTTTATGATTTGCAAATTAAGTACTCTACCACTCGGACTAGTATGTATATTATTCATGATTACGATTCAACACTTACAGGAGATAATCCTGATGAAAAGCTTCTCTATCGAAATTTTATTGAATATTTTGGCCCCTATTTATGGGTTGAAAATTCGATAGGAATTGGATTTAAAGTTGACATTACAGATAGAATTTATCTAAAACAAAAAATTGGATTAGGAATTCACCTTCTATTTGGGGAAGATACTAGCTTACCTGGATCAAACCCAGAATGGGAATTTTATGGCTTAGTTAATATTTGTCTAGGAATAAAAATAAAAAGCCCATAACAAAGGCTATCAAGCATGGTGGGCGCAGTGGTAAATTGAAGCTTTGTGCTTCGAAGTATCTTTATCACAATTTGAAAAAGATTTGCTCCGAACCCCGCCACGCTTCATAGCCTCGAACGTTAAAAGTTCATGGCCGCACAAACGGTTGAAACAAGTTCTTTGGTTTCGTGAAGGCTTCGAAAGTTGGGAGCTTTGTTTTTCGCCAACACACAGGTTTGTCCAGGCCAAGCACGGCCACAGGCCAATGCCACGCACTGGCGAACCCAAACCGAAACACGGCCCAAGGCCAAAACCGAAACACGGCCTGCCGCACGAAACATGGCCGACCACACGGC
>Ga0307991_1001761_pt1 | contig 15016 bp, 19 predicted proteins | sample EllFjometagen131_FD_203146 | JGI IMG/M metagenome (GOLD analysis project Ga0307991, IMG submission 203146) | Marine microbial communities from Ellis Fjord, Antarctic Ocean - #131 | ecosystem: Environmental > Aquatic > Marine > Unclassified | place: Southern Ocean | collected 2014-10-08
AGTAGATGAGAATAATTGCTGATTTACATATTCATTCTAAGTACAGCAGGGCCACATCCAATCAGCTTAATATTGGAAATCTGGAGAAGTATGCAAGATTAAAGGGCCTCAGCCTTCTTGGAACAGGTGATTTTACTCATCCAATATGGATTAAAGAGCTTAAATCAGAGCTTACAGAGGATGGAACTGGAATTCTAAAAACAAAAACAGGGTTTAATTTTGTTCTCCAGACAGAAATCTCATTAATGTACAAACAGGATGAAAAATCAAGGAAAATCCATAATATTGTTTTAGCAAAGAATTTTGATGTTGTTGAGCAGATAACAGAACAGCTAAAAAAAATTGGAAGAATTGATTATGACGGCAGGCCAATCTTTGGAATAAAATGCCCTGACTTTGTTGAGATGATGAAAGAGATTGATAAGGATATAGAAATAATCCCTGCGCATGTATGGACTCCTTGGTTTGGACTGTTTGGCTCAAAGTCAGGCTTTGACAGTGTTGAGCAATGTTTTAAAGAACAGACAAAACATATTCATGCCTTGGAAACAGGGCTTAGCTCAGATCCTGCAATGAACTGGCGTTTAAGTATGTTAGATAAATATACGTTAGTAAGCAATTCTGATTTACATTCATTCTGGCCATGGCGCATAGGCCGCGAGTGCAATATCTTTGACTTAAAAGAATTAAATTATGATTTACTATTAAATGCAATAAGAACAAAACAGGGCTTAGTTGAAACAATAGAGGTTGATCCAAGCTATGGAAAGTATCACTTTGATGGGCATCGCAACTGTAATGTTTGCATGAGCCCGAATGAATCCTTAAAACATAAAGATATCTGTCCTGTTTGCGGAAGAAAGCTAACCATAGGTGTTTTGCACAGGGTTGAGGAATTAGCAGACCGCCAAGTTGGTTTTGTTCCAAAAGATGCTGTTCCATTCAAAAAATTAATCCCCTTGTCTGAGATACTATCAAATCTTTTGAACTCAGGCATTGCAACGCAAAAAGTATGGAAAATATACTATGATTTAGTTAATAATTCAAGGTCAGAGATGGATGTGTTGATTAACTCATCATTTGATGAACTAAAGAAAGTAACTAATGAAAAGATTGCAGAGGCAATAATTAATATTCGCAATGGAAAAATAAAGATTCAGCCGGGCTTTGACGGTGAGTATGGTTATCCTTTATTTTCTGATAAAAATGTAAAAGAAGAGGTTATAAAGCTTAAACAAGCTAACAAACATAATCAAAAAGGATTAAATGAGTTCATATAAAATTACTTAAATTTAAAAAAAGTTAAAAAAAATAAAAAAATTTATTCTACTATTACTGTGCCCTTAAATTTAAATACTGCATCCATAATTTCATATGTTCCTGCTTCTTCAAACTTATATTCAAAGGTATCTCCTTCGTTTAGGCTTGGGCTTCTTTCTCCCCCAACTAAGAGGGTTATATGCACTCTGTTGTCCATGTTTTTCCATGTAACAACTGTGCCAGCACTTACTGTCAATTCCTCTGGATCAAATCCTGCTCTAAGAATCTGAACATCTGCTGCTCCACCAACAACTTCAGGTTCTTCTACTTCCACCGGACCTTCAGGTTCTACTGGTGGTACTTCTGGTGGTGTTACATCTGGAGTAACAGTTTCTCCTGGTTGTTCTGGGGCTTTTGCAGCACATCCACTAAGCATAATCACAACCAATACCACTAAAATATATTTTATTTCCATTTTTTCACCTCAAAAAAGCATTTTTTATAATTTCATTCTTTTATCTTTAAATATCTTTTGGTAAATTTTTACTAAAATCACATAATTCGCTTATAGAACACTTATCACATTTTGGTTTGATAGGATTGCAGATGGTCTGTCCATGCTTTACAAACAGCTCATTAATATTAATCCAGTATTTTTTTGGAACTTTTTTCATTAGTTCGTGTTCTGTTTGTTCAGGGGTTTTTGTTTTTACAATTCCAATCCTATTCGAGATTCTATGAACATGAGTGTCAGCTGGTATTGCTGGAATATTAAATCCATAAACCAAGACACAATTAGCTGTTTTTCTTCCAACTCCCGGAAGCTCCAAAAGTTTATCTAATTTATGAGGAACCTTACCATTATACTTATTTAATAATATTCTGCTAACCTCTTTTATTCTCTTTGCCTTTATATTATAAAACCCTGACTGTTTTATCAATTTTTTCACTTCAGAAATATCTGCATTCGCAAGCTTTTTGGGCGTATCAAACTTTGAAAAAAGTTTTTTTGATGCGATTAGTGTATTCTCATCCCTTGTACGCTGGCTTAAAATAACTGAAATAAGCACCTTAAATGGTTTTTTTCTTGAATAAAAAGTTAAATCATAATCCTTTTCTAACAATTTAATTATTTTGATTATTTTATCTTGCATTAAATTAATCAATAGAATGAAGTATTTAAAGTTTTACAAAAATTAAAAAAATAAAAGCTGCCTAGAAAAAGGTTAGGCAGGTAAAAGAATAATTTTATCTTCTCTTCTTCTTTACTACTTTCTTCTTGGTCTTTTTCTTTACTGCCTTCTTCTTTACTACTTTCTTCTTAGGTTTTTTCTTTACTACTTTCTTCTTTACTACTTTCTTCTTAGGTTTTTTCTTGACTGTCTTTTTTTTGGCCTTTTTCTTTACTACTTTCTTCTTAGCCTTTTTCTTTGCTGCCATTATTTTTTCACCTCTGGGTTTTTTGTGTGTTTGAACAACACTAATTTTATTTTTTGTTTTATTGTTTAAATAGTTTTCGTTTTTTTCTAGAAAAAAATGTTTCTCGACGATAAATTCTTATTTTTTTAAAGTTAAAAAAACAATTTTTTGAGAACAAATTATAAAAAGTAGATAAAAATATTATTAACATAAATAAAAAATTCATTTTATCGTCGCTGTTAAAAAAATTTAAAATCTTGTTTAAAAATATTTGATAAAATATCTAAAAGAGATTTTCCAGAAAAAAATGGAATATTAAAATTATTTTTTATAAAAAATTTTAAATGATTTGTTTAATTAAAAATTTTAATAAAAAAATCTGTGGTTTTATTTCTTAAACTTTGCAAAGAAAATTATAAAAAAATGATTTCTAAAAAATAGTTACAAAAGTTTTATAAAGAATTAAAATAAAATACATAAAAAGCTAGAAAATCTAGCTATAAAGAGGTGCAAACAATGGAGAAAAAAATGGGAGAAGTGTCTTTTATTCTAGGTGTTGTTCTTGCAGTAATCCTGGGATTGATAGGCGGTTATTTAGGAACATTGGAACCATGGCTAATATCTATCTTAATAGTGTTGGGATTGGTAATTGGGTTCATAAATGTAAGTGGAAAACAAACAAAAGATTTTGTGTTGGTAGCAGTAGCATTAGTACTGGTTACATATATTGGTGGAGCATCAGGTACATTAACAAGTGTATTATACATTGGTGAATACCTTGCTGGAGTGTTTAATGCTATAATGGCATTTGTTGTGCCAGCAACAGTTGTAGTTGCTCTGAAAGAGATATATGCCCTTGCACAGATAAAATAAACAATTTATTTTTTATTTAATTTTTTTAATTTCTCTGCTATAAACTTTATTATATTCTTTAAATTATAATTTTCTCAGAAAAATATATAAAGATAAGGCTTTATTTAATAAATAGAATGTATGATATTATTACAGTAGGGTCTGCAACTGTTGATGTTTTTGCTCACACAAAGTCTGAGCTTATAAAGATAAAAACATCTAGTTCTGAGGAAGATTTAATTGCTTATCCATCTGGTTCTAAGATTTTGATTAAAGAACTTAGGTTTACAACAGGAGGTGGTGGAACAAATACCGCTGTTTCTTTAGCTAGGTTAAATCACAAAGTTGCTTACCTTGGAAGTTTAGGAAATGATGAAAACGGGAAAAAAATTCTTGATTTATTAAAAAAAGAAAAAATAGATTTCATTGGCAAATTAACTAAGGATATTACTGGCTATTCCATAATTCTTGACTCAATAGAGCATGACAGGACTATCTTAACATACAAGGGTGCGAATAACAAATTGAAATTTTCCAGCATAAAACAAAAAAAACTGAAAACAAAATGGTTTTATTTTTCTTCCATGGTTTCTGAATCATTCAAGACATTAGAAAAACTAGTAGAATTTGCTAAAAAAAATAATATCAAAATAGCTTTTAATCCAAGCACTTACCTTGCAGAAAAAGGCAAGGGTTATTTAAAAAAGATCCTTGTTAGAACAACCATTCTTATATTAAACAAGGAAGAAGCATCATTATTAGTAGGAAAAAATAATATGAAAATCATGTTAAATGATCTCTATAAGCTTGGACCAGAAATAATAGTAATTACCGACGGAAAAAAAGCAATTTATGCTTTTGATGGAAAAATTGTCTATGTTCTGATTCCAAACAAGATAAAGGTTGTTGAAACTACTGGTGCAGGAGATGCATTTGCCTCAGCATTTTTATCAGGAATAATGAAGAAGAATGATATTGAATTTGCTTTGAAAATGGGCTTGGCAAATTCTGAATCAGTTATTACTCATTCCGGTGCAAAAAACAAGTTGCTTAAATATAATGAAATACTAAAAGCTATAAAGAAAAAGTCTGATAAAATAAAAAAATTTAAAAGATAAAAGGTATTTTAGAAAAAAATGAAAATTGTTGGCATAAGCGGTTCTCCGACTAAAAGAGGAAATAATGAGAAAATAATAGATTATGTGCTTGACATTGCCAAGCAAAGGGGCTTTATAACACTAAGGATATTTCTTTCTGAGTACAAGATAGCTGGATGTAATGATTGTGGCTTATGCAAGGACAAAAAAGAATGCAGTATAAAAGATGATATGAAAAAACTATTACCATTATTAGAAGATGCTGACGCAATTATTGTATCCAGCCCTGTTTATTTTGGCTCTATTAGCTCACAGTTAAAGGCATTTTTTGACAGGACTCTAGTTTTGAGAAGAGCAGGCTTTTTATTAAAAAATAAGGTTGGGGCAGCTATTGCTGTCGGCGGATCAAGAAATGGTGGTCAGGAAAAAGCCATTGAGGCAATGCATGCCTGGATGAATATTCACAGTATGATTATTGTTGGAGATGGAAGCCATTTTGGTGGTATTGTGCAAAAGCCGTTTGAAGAGGATAATATTGGCATAAGAACTGTAAAAGACACAATTTATAAAGTGTGTGATATCCTTGATATGATAAGCTAGGAAAAAGAGGTGGGTTTTTTTGACAAAGCTGCAGATGCAGAAGATAATGCGTAATGGAAGGTCTTTGCTTCTTGCATATGACCAGGGCCTTGAGCACGGGCCAACAGATTTTAACCTCAATAATGTTAATCCAAGTTATATTCTTAAAATAGCAGAAAAGGGAAAATATAATGGTCTTATTCTACATCATGGGATCGCTGAGAAATATTATGACAAGCATAATGCAACTGTTCCATTAATAGTTAAGCTTAATGGAAAAACAAATCTTGTTAAGAAAGATCCAATCTCAAGCCAGGTCTGCTCTATTGGCCGTGCTGTAAAACTTGGAGCAGAGGCTGTTGGTTATACAATCTATCCAGGCTCTGAGTTTGAGCATAATATGTTTGATGATTTTAGCAAGCTTGTTGAAACAGCCCATACTTATGGAATTCCTGTTATTGCCTGGGTTTATCCTCGCGGCAGATTTGTTCAGGATGAGCTTTCAACTGAAACAATTGCTTATGCTGCACGCATAGGCCTTGAGCTTGGCGCTGATTTTGTAAAAATAAATTACAATAATGATTCTGAGGGCTTTAAATGGGTTGTTAAGGCAGCTGGAAAAGCAAAGGTTTTGGTTGCTGGCGGCAAAAAGTTATCTGATAGAGAAGTATTGCAAAGAGCTTATGAAGTTATGAAAGCAAGTGCTTGTGGCCTTGCAGTTGGAAGAAATGTCTGGCAGAATGACCATCCGTTAAAGATGACAAAGTCCCTGAAGAAGATAATATTTGATAACAAAAGTGTTAATGAGGCATTGAAAATATTAAAATAAGTTTCAATAACCATATTTTCCCTTTAAAGGCACAAACACAAAGTCGCCCAGTGATTCTGTTTTTAGCTCTTTGTTCTTTATTCCTTTTATCATGTTTTGGCCCAAGAACTGTGAAACAGGAGCAACTATTATTCCTCCTTCCTTAAGTTGCTCTATCAAAGGAGGAGGTATTTTAGGGCATGCAGCAGTGACCATTATCCTATCATAAGGTGCTTGTTTTTCATATCCCTGAGAGCCGTCATAATTTATAACTTTAATATTTTTTATTCCAACTCTTTTTATGTTGTTAGCTGCAAAATCTGCAAGCTCTGGAATGATTTCTGTCGTATAAACAAATTTTACCATCTTGGATATTATTGCAGCACAATAGCCAGAGCCAGCACCAACCTCTAAAACCCTGTCTGTTTTTTTTAAATCAAGGGCATTAATCATTATCATAACAGTCGTTGGCTGTGATATTGTCTGGCCCTTTAAAATAGGAAGTGGATAATCACCATAGGCCTCATTTAATGATTTGCCTAAAATAAATTCTTCCCTTGGAATTGCCTTAAAGGCCTTTATCAGTCTTTTATCTGTGATTATTTTGCTGTTAATCCAATATTTTACTAATTCTTGTTTTCCCATATTAAATGCTTAATAGTTCATAAATATAAATAGTTTTTTAATTATTTAAACAGAAAGATTTATATAAATCCTTTGTTAAGTTTTCAACAACAGAATATTAAAATAAGAGGTGTTAATTATGAAAACAATATCATGGTTTAAGGAAATATCAAAGGACAATATTTCTATTGTTGGTGGCAAAGGAGCTAATCTTGGTGAGATGTACAATCTTGGTATGTCTGTTCCGCCAGGGTTTATGGTAAATGCAGGTGTATATAAGGAATTCATAGAAAAAACAAACATAAAAGAAAAAATAACACAAATTCTTTCAGGACTTAATGTTGAAAACAACGAGGAGCTACAGAATAAAGCAAATGAAGTGCAGAAATTAATCATAGCAACAGAAATTCCTGATGACATAAAAGAAGAGATTATAGATGCCTATGAAAGCATGAGCATAACTGATGAAAAAATAGATGCCTCAGATTTAGTTAAAAAAGCACAGGATGAGTTTGTTGCTGTTAGAAGCAGTGCAACTGCAGAGGACTTGCCAGAGGCATCGTTTGCAGGACAACAGGCAACATTCCTAAACATAAAGGGAAGCGAGGATGTTGTCAAGGCAGTGAGAGCATGCTGGGCATCACTGTTTACAGCAAGGGCAACATATTACAGGGTAAAAAATAATTTTGACCATATGCAGGTATTAATAGCTGTTGTTGTGCAGAAGATGGTCAATTCAGACAAGGCAGGAATAACCTTTTCTGTAAATCCTTCAACAAATACTGAAAATGAAATTGTAGTAGAGGCATGCTTTGGCTTGGGAGAGGCAATTGTATCTGGCTCTGTAAACCCTGATTCTTATATTGTTGATAAAGATACAATGCAGATAAAAAGCAAAGATATTAAAGAGCAGGAGTGGGCTTATGTTAGGGATGAAGCAGGAAAGACTGTAAAGAAAACAATAGTTGAGGATAAAAGAGGAGTTCAGATACTAAAAGATGAAGAGATAGTAGGTCTTGCAGAGATTGCAAAAAAGTTAGAAGATCATTATAACAAGCCGCAGGATATTGAATGGGCTATTGAAGGTGGAAAGATATATGTTGTTCAGACAAGACCAGTAACAACAATAAAAAAAGTTGAAGAAGAAAAAGAGGCAGAGGAAATAACAATAAAAGAGCCAGAAGAAAATGAGGAAAGCTCTGATATATCCAGTGCTAATGTCCTAACCACAGGAAACACAGCCAGCCCTGGAATTGGTTCTGGAATTGTAAAGATAGCTAATGAACCAAATGAGTTTTCAAAAGTTCAGAAAGGCGATGTTCTTGTAACAAAGATGACAAATCCTGATATGGTTCCAGTAATGAAAAGAGCAGCTGCAATTGTTACAGATTTAGGTGGGACAACTTGCCATGCAGCAATTGTAAGCAGGGAGATGGGAATTCCATGCATAGTCGGAACTGGAAATGCAACTTCTGTTTTAAAAGAAAACACAATGATTACAGTGGATGCAACACATGGCAAAGTCTATGAAGGCAAAATATCAATAAAAAAGCCAAAGCAGGCAGAAGAAACAAAAAGAGGATATAGTGAATTAATTACAGCAACTCAAATTAAGGTTGTGATGGATTTTCCAGAATATGCTGAAAAAGCAGCTGCAACAGGAGCAGATGGTGTTGGTTTGTTAAGGGCAGAGCACATGATTCTTGGCTCTAAAGTTCATCCAGCTTATTTAGTAAAGCAGGGCAGAAAGCAAGAGCTTATTGATATATTAGTTAAGGGAATATCAACTGTTGCAAGAGCATTTGATGGCAAGCCTGTTTGGTACAGAACACTGGATGCTCCAACAGATGAATTCAAAAGCCTTGAGGGTGGAGAAAATGAACCCCAAGAGGAAAACCCAATGCTTGGATGGAGGGGCATAAGGCGTTCTTTAGATCAGTCAGGATTTTTAAGGGCAGAATTTGAGGCAATAAAAAAAGTCCATGAAATGGGGCTAAAAAATGTTGGAGTAATGATTCCTCTTGTCACAAGAGTTGATGAGGTTAGGAAAGCAAAGGAAATTTTGGATGATGTTTTTGATGATGAGTATGTCGAATTTGGAATCATGGTAGAAACTCCTGCAGCAGTTTGGATAATAGAAGACATATGCAAGCTTGGAATTGATTTCATAAGCTTTGGAACAAATGATCTAACACAGTATACATTAGCAATCGACAGAAATAATGTATTGGTACAAAAACATTACGATGAACTTCATCCTGCAGTATTAGCAGAGATTGCAAGAGTGATAAAGATATGCAAGAAGTATCATGTCCAGACTTCAATTTGTGGGCAGGCCGGTTCAAAGCCAAAGATGGCCTCATTCCTTGTAAGGCAGGGCATTGACAGCATAAGCGCAAACCCAGATGCTGTCCAGCAGATAAGGCAGACAGTTGCAGTAACAGAAAAAAGATTATTGCTGGATGCAGAGAGAAGGAATTTGAGGCCGTAGTAATAAATCAAACCTTTACATTTAATTTTTTTAATTCTTTAATTAGATTTTCATAAGAAGTATAGTTTATTTCATATATTCCAAGTTTTGATGCAGCATCAGAATATTCTTTTATGTCATCTATAAAAACACATTCATTTGGCTTAAGGTTTAACTTTTTGAGTGCATTAAGGTATATTTCTTTATCTGGCTTTCTATGTCCTACTTCAAAAGAAAGTGTAACAGCATCAAACAATGGAAATAATTCAAATCTTTTTATTACATTATCAAAATCTATTTTGTTTGTATTTGAAAGTAATGCAACCTTATAATCTTTTTTTAATCTCTTTATCAAGCTAATAGTTGTCCTGATTTCCTGAAATAGCTTGCTGCTAAACAATTTAAAAAATTCATCCTGGCTTATCTTAAGGTTAAGCCCGTCTTTTATCTTTTTAAAAAAATCTATGTTTGATATTTCTCCTGTTTCAAGCTTATCGTGTAGGTTCTGCCCAAAAATTACATCAACAACATGATTATAATCCATGCCAGATAATCTTACAAACTCTTTTAAAAAAATATCATTGTCCCATTTGTGGATTACATTTCCATAATCAAATATAATTGCTTTTATCATATAAAAAACAGATTAACAGGTTACATAAAAAGCTTTTGGAAAAAATTAATTTCAATATAGAAAATTATTTAAAAAAAGGAATTTGTAATTTGTTTATGAATCGCGGAAGGCCAATCCAGAGCAAGATAAGGCAGAACATTGTTGAAATACTCTATTTTATGAAATCAGGATACGGTTATGATATATACAAAAAGTACATTGATATTTTTCCTGCTGTAACAATGCGCTCAATTTATTATCATCTTAAGAAAGGCCTTGCTTTAAAAGAATTCAAAGTAAGCAAAGTCAAAAGTGAAAAAGGCAACTATTCATGGGGCCCAGAGGCTGAAAAAATCTACTATGCTCTGGATGTTAATGCAAAACCACAGATAGACAAAAAAGTTAAGAAATATTTTGAAAAAAGAAATTCTAAAAAAATCCAATAATAGATTTAACAATAGTTTGGATAAAAGGCCAGAAAACATTAATTAAAACAAGCCCTAAGAAAATATAGCTTATTGCCTTCCATACCTTATCGCCCTTTTTCTTCTTAAAGAACTTGTGCATCAATAGCTGAAGCATTCTTCCGCCGTCTATTGGGCCTAAAGGTACTAGATTAAACAGTCCGATTCCAAGGTTTAGAACATAAAGCCAGTAAAACAATCCAACAAACCAAATAAAAACATCAGGAAGAATTTTTCCATATTTTTGCAATATATTTTCTTTTATTTCCTGATTCTGGGTTAAATAAATCCCAAGATAACCCATGCTTTCATTATCAGGGCTTTCAGCAAGGGTAATATTGTAATTTGTCACATTTGTTGTAATAATAATAGATTCACCAGGTACTTTACTTTGCATGATTTTTGTGAAATTTTCCACAGTATTGATAGGCACATCATCTATTCCAATTATCAGTTCATTTTCTGTCATTCCCGCATTTTCTGCAGGAAATGTCTCATTTCCCAGAGTAAAACCTGTTACCAGAACGCCATCATAATTAAATATAGCATTGGAAACTGGTGCAACAACAAGCCCCATTAAAGCTAAAACAACGAATGCAAATATTATGTTTGAGAAAGGTCCTGCTGCAAAAACTGATAATTGTTGTATATGAGGTCTCTTTCTTAATTCTTTCTCGTCTGGCTCAACAAAAGCTGCTGGAATTATAGGAACCAAAACATTAAGAAAAGCCAACCCACTTGATTTTATCCTAATTTTATATAAACTTGCTACAACACCATGAGAGAACTCATGCACAAGGGCAAGCAAAAATATTGATATAATCCAATAAAAGAAAGGGACATAAAAAACTCCCTCAGCCTTAAATGGAAGCACCATCATCACACCCGAAACTGCTGCGGGCTTTGTAACCAGACCATAAAAGTTCTGAATAAGAAGGACAGACATTGTAGCCATTCCTAAAAATCCAATTACAATGCCAGCATATGCCAGATATTTTAAGAATTTTGGATGTTTTTTGGCCATACTGTCCATTAACTTTAATCCAAGCTTAGTCCTATACATGGAGAAATAAAGAAATGGAAATAAAATTTTCTGAATAACTATTTTCTTTCTATTAACATAAAGAAATATCAACATGCAACCTATGAATACAAAAGCACATTGTGTCTGGAAATCCATTTTATTTCTTTCTAAGAGGTCTTAATGCCTTGCTGTTGCACTTTCTGCACTTGATTTTTCCCTGTAGAACCTTCATTATATTAGCTCTTATCTTTGTCTTACAGTTCTTGCATACAAATATGTTATGTATTATTCTTGCTTCTGCTTCTGGAAATTTTACCATTTTGCACCTATTCTGATTTAACCTGTTTCATAATCTTGCTGCCCATTATTGACCAATAAAGCACATTAGAGCCAGGAACACAGTCTGCCTTCAATTCTTCAGGAATTTCCATATCAAAAGTCTCGTATGTTCCTGCATCCATTACATTAGCTTTATCACCTTGCACTGATAGAACTTGTGCGGTCTTTTTATCTATCATAGGTGTCTGCAGCATGTCGTGGCCAGGCATTACAGTTTCTCTTTTCTTGCCGTCAATAAGGCCAATTACAGTGATTCTCACCTTTGCATGGCCATGCTTCCCTGGCCTTGATATCTGAATACCTGTTACCTTGCATGGAATATCATCAAGTATTATATATCTTCCCTCCTGAATTGAGGTTGCTGCGATAAGTTTTGTTGCCATGATATTTACCTCGCTATAATAAAAAGGGAAAACTGTCTATATTTATAGTTTTTGATTTTTACCAGCTAAATGGGTTTAAAAACTCCTTGCATTTTGATTTTCTAATCAGGAGCTTTATTTTCTTCTCCATATCTTTATAACCTTCAAATTCCTTTTCCTTTGCCTTAAATTCCTTTGTATGATGATAACTTCTATTATTTTTACTATTGAATTTTAGCTTTTTATGAAGCAGCTCATGATGTATTATATAATCCAGAAGCTCTGGCTCTGCATCTAAAAATATCCTGCTTATGCTTATTGTATCTGTATGGTAATCATAAGAGCCAAGCTTTCTTTTTGAGTTGCTTCCCCACTCAAGATTAGGTATCTCAACAAGATTGTAAAAATATTTCTTATTTACTCTATTGAAAGAGCTTTCCAGTATTGGGTCTGATTTTTGTTTTGGGATGGATATATGAAGATTCCTTATAAAAGAATTATACAAATCAATGTTTATTGTCTGTTTTTTGTCATTAAATACCTTAAGTAAAAGAGTTTGTATAAGTCCAATTACAATATCTTTGCTTATATGCTTCCACTGCTTGCTTAAGCTGAATTCAAGATTATTTTTAGTGTATCTTACATTTGCATTGTATGGCTTGAACCTTGCAGTATATTCAAGTTTTATAGAATAATTAAATGCTTTGTTAGGATAAAGCTCCTCAAAAGCCTCTTTGATTAGTTGCATTTTAAAAAAGAAACAGTCTTGCTATAATAATCTTTTTAAACCTCCATCCTGTCAAGTTATTTGGAATGTATCTAAATTATTAATAAAACTATTTGAGTTTTTTAATTACATTATACATTGTCGGGCGCATTTTGTAATTTTTCATTTCTTTTAAAGTTACCCAAATACATTTTTCAACATCACTTCCAGGCAGGACATTTCCCTTTATTGCCTTACAATTATAGAATAATATTACAACATAAGGATATTGCTTAAATTCTATTAGGTAATCATTTTTAAGAATTTGTGCACACAAGAGATTTTCAACTGAAATATCTAAATTTGTTTCTTCTTTTACCTCTCTTTTAACAGCAAAATCCAAGGTTTCATTAGACTCAACTTGCCCACCTGGAAAAGCCCATAGGCCTTCATGATGTTCTCCTTTTCCTTGTTTAACTAAAAGATATTTATTTCCTTTTTTAATAATCGCAGCTACACTAACCTTTGCTTCATTTTCCATCTATGTTAAACCTCATACCTTAAGATAGCAGCTATTTTGCCAAGTTCCCTTAGCTGGATGCCCTCTCTTGTTTCTGTTGATATTATCTTAACATCAGTGCCAACTGTTTTTGCCAGATTTTCCATTTCATCTATTGTATTGTCATCAAGGCTTTCTGAAAGCAATAAAATATTTACAGCACCAATCTCAAGGTTTTTTTTAACTTCATTAAGGCCATAGCTGGCCATTCCTGGCTTTGTTGATAACAAGTTAAAGAATTTTCCCATTATGTCCTTTTCAGCTGCTACCTCTTCTTTTGCCAATATATCCTGGGATTTATCTAATAATTCCTGCAGGCCAAATTCTTCTGTATAAGATAAATCCTTTATTGCAATTATTTTGTTTTTTAATTCTGTTGTAATATAACCGCCTTCAACAAAATCATATTTTGTAGGGCCTGGGCCACCAACAATTATTCCCTTAAGATCTTTTAGAGTTAGAAACTGGTTTTTTATGTATTCTGCAACCTTTTTATAATGGTCTTTTGCAGCACCCTCCCTTATTCTTGCAAAACGAGCTGCTGATTGTCCGCCTGCCCTAAACTTTCCAGGAACCTGTGAATGTGTCTTAACTAAGGGGATTATTGTTTTTCCCTTTAAAAGAGCAATGTTTGCATCCCTTCTGTCCATCACAACAAGGCCATAAACCTCCTTTGTATCAAGCATATCTCTCAATAAATCAAGGAGAAACTCCTTGTCACATCTATAAGTTCTTGTATTCAAAGGTACTGGCGGCTCTATGCTCCATACCTTTAAATCAATCTGGCCTTCTCTTTCAGCAACATTTCCTGAGAAAACTGCCAGGCCATGCTCTGGTGTTTTCTTAAATAACCTTAAATGCTGCACCATTCTTTCAAGGCCATCTATAACATTCCTTCTTGTTGTGGCTGACTTTATGTTGGATGCAGTGCCCTGCTCTTGTTTTAAATGGTTTATTATCTTATTTAAGTCATATCCTGCAGGCATATATACTGTAATAAGCTCTGTGTGCGGCCTTCTGAATACCTCGAGCTTCTTTATAAATTTCTTCAGTTCATACCTTTGTTTTTCAGTTAGTGCCATAGTTATAAAGAATTAGAGGCAATATATAAAATTTTGGTAAAATAAGTTTCTAAAACAAAAGATTTAAATACGGCCCATATTCCCCTTGTTTATTAGTTGGGGCTGTAGGGTAGCTTGGTTCATCCTTTCTGGTTTGGGTTGTTAAAACACAAGAAACCAGACGACCCCGGTTCAAAACAGCTGCTTGCTCAGCTGGCACGCATGTCCAGCATAAAGCTGGACTCGCTCGCTAACGCTCGCAAAAAATGGAAAGTATTGAGTTAAGATTCAAACTCTCCGAATTTGCAACAGTTGATGAAAGTCCGGGCAGCCCCAGTTTATAGTAATATGAGGAAACAAAATGGCAAAAATTAAAAAAGGCTTAGGCTCAATAAAACGTTTCGGAGCAAGATACGGAAGAACTGTTAAGCTAAAACTTGCTAAGATTGAAAAGGAGCAGAAAAAAAAGCATAAATGCCCATACTGTAACAGCATGCAAGTCAAGAGACTATCTGCTGGCATATGGTTCTGCAAGAAATGCAAAGCTAAGTTTACAGGAAAAGCCTATACACTTGCAAAAGAAGAGAAGAAGGTGCTCTAAATGGTAGAATACAGATGTTTTAATTGCAATAAAAAGGTATCAATGGATTACCTAAGAAAGAGAATCAGGTGTCCTTACTGCGGTTCCAAAATACTTTTCAAGCCAAGGATAACAATAACAAAGGTCAAAGCCAGATGATTTATTCAGCTAAGATAAAGGCTTACAAGAACCCAGCTAT
>Ga0307991_1001763_pt1 | contig 14993 bp, 10 predicted proteins | sample EllFjometagen131_FD_203146 | JGI IMG/M metagenome (GOLD analysis project Ga0307991, IMG submission 203146) | Marine microbial communities from Ellis Fjord, Antarctic Ocean - #131 | ecosystem: Environmental > Aquatic > Marine > Unclassified | place: Southern Ocean | collected 2014-10-08
AGTATAGCATTTATGTTCTCAGGTCAAGGTTCACAGTATCTTGGTATGGGAAAAGAATTATATGATAATTTTTCATGTGTAAGAGAAGTTTTTAACGAAGCTAATAGTATTTTAGAATATAAGCTAGAAGATATACTATTTAATAATCAAGAAAAACTAAATGATACTAAATATACTCAAGTGGCTATGTTTGTTTTTTATCAAAGCATTTTAAAAGTATTGGAAGAGAAGAGAGTAACTAGTAATATTAGTTTTGGGCTAAGTCTTGGAGAATACGGCGCTTATTTACATAATGAAGTGTATAACTTTGAAACAGGTTTAAAACTAGTACAAAAACGCGGGCAATTAATGAGCGAAGCTGCTAAAAGCAATCCAGGAAAAATGTGCGCAATCATAGGAATTGAAACTTCTAAATTAGAAGAGTTAATTTCGAAGAGTAAAGGATATGTTAAAATATCTAATTATAATACTTATGGACAATTAGTTATAAGCGGTGAATCTTCTGCGATATTAAAACTTGGTGAATTAGCTAAAGAAAATGGAGCAAGAAGAGTTATATATTTAAATACTAGTGGTGCTTTTCATACAGATTTAATGAAAGATGCTAGTATTGAATTGAATCAATATCTAAAGAATATTAGTTTATCTGAACCAACAAAACAATTATTAATTAATGGTACTGGTGATTATTACAAGAACGATATCAAGCAAGTGATAACGGATCAAATAACCAGCAGCGTTATGTTTTATCAAATAGTAGAAAAGCTGATATTACAAGGTGTTGATACATTTATAGAAATAGGGCCAAAAACTACTCTATGTGGTTTTGTAAAGAAAATTGATAGACGTTTAAAGATTTTAAATGTTGAAAACTTAAAATCTTTAGAAATTACTTTATTAAAATTGGAGGAATAATATGAATTCATTCAAAGGAAAAACAGTATTAGTTACTGGTGGAACTCGTGGAATTGGAGAATCTATTGTCAAAAAATTTGCATATTTAGAAGCTAATGTAGTTATTAACTACGTTTCTTCAAAAGAAAAAGCTGATAATTTAGTTAACATGATTAAAGAACAGAATGGAAACAGTATAGCTATTCAGGGTGATATTTCTAAGTTTGAAGAAAGTAAGAATATTATTGAAGAAGCAATTAAGGCATTTGGAAAGATAGATATACTAATAAATAACTCTGGAATAACCAAGGATAACCTAATGTTAAGAATGACGGAATCAGATTTTGATAGAGTAATTGATGTTAATCTTAAAGGTACTTGGAATATGTGTAAGAATATAACAAGACATTTTCTTAAGAACAAATCTGGTTCAATAATTAATATTACCAGTGTTGTTGGTCTGATAGGAAATCCGGGACAAGCAAATTATGTAGCTTCTAAAGCGGGAATAATAGGATTAACAAAAAGTTTAGCAAAAGAATTTGGTAGTAGAAATATTACTGTTAATGCTATTGCACCGGGATTTATAGAAACAGATTTAACTAATGAACTTCCTGAAGAAGTAAAACAAACATATTTAAAACAAATACCATTGAATCGATTTGGTAGAACGGAAGATGTAGCCAATGCATGTGCATTTTTAGCTAGCGAAGAAGCCAATTATATAACTGGACAAGTTATTAGTGTTAACGGCGGAATGATTTAAGTAGGGGGAAAAAATGAGAAGAAGAGTAGTAATTACAGGGCTGGGGGCTATTACCCCAATAGGAAATGATGTAGAAACAGTATGGAAAAATGCAAAAGCTGGTGTAAACGGAATAGACTACATAACTAAATATGATGCTAGTGAAGATTATGTTAAACTGGCTGGAGAAATAAAAAATTATAATTTTGAAGAATTTTTTGAAAAAAAAGAACTGAAAAGAATGGATCGATTTATTCAATTAGCTCTTATAGCTGCTGATGAAGCGGTTAAAGATTCAGGGATTGAATTCAAAGACAAAGATACGTCAAGATACGGTGTGTATTTTTCGAGTGGGATTGGTGGTTTAGAGACAATCACAACTCAAGAAGATAGAGCTAAAGAAAAAGGGTATAAAAGGCTTAGTCCGTTTTTTATACCATCTTCAATTATTAATTTATCAGCTGGAAATATAGCAATTAAATACGGTATTCATGGTTCTGTAATAAGTCACGTTACAGCTTGCGCTACTTCTACAACAGGAGTAGGGGAAGGCTTTAGAGCTATTAGAGATGGATACTTAGATTTAATTATTGCCGGAGGATCTGAGGCTTGTGTTATTCCAATGGGTATTTGGGGATTCGCAGTTATGCAAGCTCTTAATAAAAGTGATGATAGAAATTATGCAAGTATACCTTTTGATAAGAACCGAAGTGGGTTTGTCCTCGGAGAAGGCGCAGGAGCATTAATTTTAGAAGAATATGAACACGCAAAAGCTAGAGGCGCAAAAATTTACGCTGAAGTAGTCGGATACGGTTCAACATGCGATGCAACTCATATAACAGGTCCGGACCCATTAGGAAAAGGAGCTCAAAACTGTATGTTGATGGCTATTGAAGACGCGTCAATTAAACCCGAAGATGTTGATTATATCAATGCACATGGGACATCAACCCCGCTTAATGATAAAATTGAAACGTTCGCAATTAAAGCAGCTTTTAAAGAACATGCATATAAGCTTAATGTGTCAAGTACAAAATCAATGACGGGACATTTATTAGGGGCTTCAGGTGCAGTAGAAGCAATTTTTTCTGTTTTAGCCACAAGAGATGATTTTGTACCGCCAACTATAAATACAAAAACATTAGATCCTTTGTGTGACTTAAACTACACATTAAAAAAGGGTGTTCAAAGAAAAGTGAATTACGCAATAAGTAATAGTCTTGGTTTTGGTGGACACAACGCCACTATTGCCATTAAAAAATATACTGAGGAGGAATAGATATGATTTTAAATAGTAATCAAATACAGGAGATTATACCTCATAGGTACCCATTTTTATTAATTGATAGAGTAACCGAATTAATACCTGGGGACAAGGCAGTAGCAATTAAAAATGTTTCGGTTAACGAACATATATATACAGGCCATTTCCCTAGTAAACATGTGATGCCAGGTGTTTTAATTGTTGAAGCTTTAGCTCAAACAGGCGCAGTAACAATTTTATCAATGGAAGAGAATAAAGGAAAACTTGCATACTTTGCTGGTATTGATAAATGTAAGTTTAAAAAACCTGTACAACCTGGTGATCAAATGATTTTAGAAGCTCAAGTTGTTAATAAAAGAGGTAAAATCGGGATAGCAGAATGCACAGCTTTTGTAGATGGTGAAGTAGTCTGTGAAGCGATACTAAAATTCGCAATAGGAGAATAAAAATAATGGTGCGTTTTCGCACCATTTTGTTTTTGAATATGTTCTTCTTGATTAATATATAATAGTTCCAATATATTTTTAAAAACACCACTTTCATTGATTTTTAGACTATTTCAACGCTTTATATTTTTGTTTATATATGATATACTATTTTAGTGAAAAAGACTGAATAATATGGATTTATTGCTTATAAAATAGGCTGTGCCTTAAATTTTGGAATCATTTGAAGGTTAATTTTTTACTTGATAATAAATCGGATGATAATGAGAATATTAAAATAGATTAGATAGGACGTAATTATATGACAAACAAAGAAAAAATAGCAAATTTGATTTTCCCTGAAATTAAAGAAAATATGACAGATTTAGAGAAAAAATATCCAAAAAGAGACCTAGAGGAAAATGCGATAGTAACCAGATTCGCTCCATCTCCTACTGGTTTTTTACATACGGGTTCATTATTCACATCATTAGTAAGTTGGCGTTTTGCTAAACAAACGAATGGAATATTTTATATGCGTTTAGAAGATACAGATCAAAAACGAGAGATAAAAGGTTCAGGGGAAAAGGTGCTTGAACAGTTAAATATTTTTGGCATAACTCCAGATGAAAGTTTTTTAAGTAGCGGTAAATATGGGCCATATATTCAATCTGAAAGAAAATCTATTTACCACACAGTTATTAAGGATATGCTAGTAAAAGGAATTGCTTATCCATGTTTTTGTACACGTGATGATTTAGCGGAGATTAGAAAATATCAAGAAGAAAACAAGTTGTTGCCTGGATATTATAAAGAATTTGCTAAATGTAGAAAATTGACAGATGAAGAAGTTATAGAAAAAATTGTTGAAGGTAAAAGTTATGTTATCAGATTTAAATCAAATGGAGACGAAGTAAATAGAATTGATTTTCTTGATGCAATAAGAGGGAGTATTCAATTTCCAGAGAATATGCTAGATATTGTAATTATGAAAAGTGATTTATTACCGACATATCACTTTGCGCATGTTGTAGATGATCACTTTATGCATACAACTCATGTTACTAGAGGAGAAGAGTGGTTACCATCAGTACCAATTCATTTAGATTTATTCAAAGCACTTAATTTTGAATTACCAATTTATTGTCATCTTCCGGTAATAATGAAACTTGATAATGGAAATAAAAGAAAACTATCTAAAAGAAAAGATGTTGAAGCATCAGTAGATTTCTTTTTAGAACAAGGATATCCTATTGAAGGTTTCTTAGAATATTTAATGACTCTTGCAAACAGTAATTTCGAAGAGTGGAGAATACAAAATCCAAAGGCAAATATCTTTGATTTTCCCTTAACTTTCGACAAAATGAGCACTGATGGAGCTCTGTTCGATTTAGAAAAAATCAAATCAATATCTAAAGATAGGCTAGGTCTTATGAACGCAGAAACTTTTGCTTCAAAAGCGCTTAATTATGCTGTAGAGTACAATAAAGAGTTTGAAGAAGTCATTCAAAGAGATTTTGAGTATTTTAAATTGATAATAAATATCGAAAGAGATCAAGAGAAGCCTAGAAAAGATTATGAAAAATTTAGCGATGTTTTGCCTATTATAAATTTTATGTATGATGATTACTATAATGACTTATTTAAACAAGGCTTAGAATTCAAAGATAGATACTCGAAAGAATTTTTAGTAGAGATACTAGAACAATATAAAGCAAATAATGGGTTGAATCTTAACCAAGAAGAATGGTTCGCAAATTTAAAACAAATGGCTGTTAATAAAAAATTTGCCGCAAGAGGAAAAGATTTTAAGAAAAGGCCAGAAGAATTTGTGGGTACAATTGGAGACTATGCAGAAATATTAAGACTTGCGACTTGCGCTAAAAAGAATACACCTAATTTTTATTTTGTATTAAATATACTAGGTGAAAAAAGAATTTTAGAAAGAATTAATAAAACAATTGCTTTTCTTAAAAAATAGAATTGTATAGATTCGATCCAAGAGCTTTATTTATTAAGTTATTTCTAAATAATATATAACACATTTTTAGATTACACATAAATTTGCTGTTCTCTATGAGTTAGATTTTTGTAAAAAAGTATACTATATGAACGACTTTGAATAAAGTCGTTTTATTTTTTCAAAAGTTTTGAGTTATCACTATTAAATTTCAGCTTTTTAATATATAATAATTAGTGTAAAATATATATAATTCATCGGTGATTTTATCGGTGTATTATTTTTTAATAATGGGGGATTAACAATGCAAGTAATTAAACGTAATGGAGAAAAAGAAAGATTTAAATTGAACAAAATTGCCAGTGCTTTACATAAGGCCTACATTAGTGTTGGAGAAGAACTTTCAATCAATGATTGTCTTAGACAAGCAGAAAATATTACTAGTGATTATAGCAAGACCGATTTAATTAATATTGAGAAAATTCAAGATGATGTTGAATTATTCTTGATGGAAACTAAAAAATATGAAGTTGCTAAGGCTTATATTAAATTCCGCGAGAAACAAAGAATAGATCGTGAAAATCCTTGGGGAGATAACGATGAGAGACAAGACCTTATTTTAAAAAAATACTTATTGCGTAACGAAAGCAAAAAAGATTTTCTAAATAGAATTTCTTTTGGTAAACCATCACTAGAAAAAATATTTAGACATAAAGAAGCTATCTTTGCCGGAAGAAACCTTTATGCAATTGGGAGAGAAGGCAACATTACAGGAAGTAATTGTTACGTAACAGAAGACCCAGAAGACAATCTAGAGAGCATTTATAAAGTTGACTACCAAATAGCTAGAACTTATAGTTATGGCGGTGGTCAAGGATTAAATCTATCTAACCTGCGTCCAAAAGGCGCTAAAGTTAATAATAGTTCTAATACAACGCCTGGTATTATGGTGTTTGCGGAAAAATACTCGCATACAACATTAAATACCCAACAAGAATCTCGAAGAGGAGCTTTGATGTTGGTTCTAAACATTGATCATCCTGACATTGTAGAATTTATTACAACAAAATTAGATTTAAGTAAAATAAATGGAGCTAATATATCTATTGCTTTAACGGATAAGTTCATGCAAGCTGCGGAAAAAGATGAATTATGGAATATGCATTTTGAAACACCATATGAAACTATTGAAAAAATTGTAAAAGCTAGACAATTATTGGAACTAGTCGCATATTCTGCACATACTATGGGTGACCCTGGTATTATGTTTATTGACCATATGAATGACTATCATTTCCTTAGTGAATATGAAGAAGTAAAGTTTACAGCGACTAATCCTTGTGGAGAACAACCTTTAATGCCTCATGGCTCATGTAATCTCGCTAGTGTAAACGTAAAAGCTTTTGTTAGAAATCCTTTTACAGAAGAAGCTCATTTTGATTATGAAAGGTTTGAATATGTTGTAGGAGAAATGGTTTATGCTTTAGATGATTTATTAACAATGCTAGGCGATAGACATGCATTGAAAGAACAAAGAGAACACGTTAAGAAATATCGTGAAGTTGGTTTAGGGATTATGGGATTAGCAGATTTAGCTTTAGCTATGCAAATGCCTTATGGATCTCCTGAATTTATAGAATTCTTAGATGAAATGATGAGAAATATGTTAAACTCTGCTGCAAAAGCTAGTGCACTAAATGCTAAGAGCAAAGGAACTTTCCCTTTATATGATTACGATAAGATTTCATCATCTAAGTTTTATAAAGATACAATCAATCCAGAAGTTGATAAATTAATTAAAAAACATGGTATGAGAAATAGTCGTTTAATAAGTGTAGCACCTACAGGCTCTATTTCAAATATATTAGGAATTAGTGGTGGCGTTGAACCATTCTTCCAAATAAATTACACAAGAAGAATTATCTCAATGTTTGATGAAGAAAAGAAAATTACTGTTTGGGAAAAAACACCACTTGAAATGGCAAAAATTTTAGGTATAGAACCAGAAAAACTTCCTGAATGGACTAAAATAACATCACAAAACCTTGAATTTGAAAAACGTGCAGATGTACAAGCTACAATTCAAAAATATGTTGATACAGCAATTAGTTCCACTTTTAATATTCCTAATGATACATCGGTAGAAGATGTAATGAATATTTATCTTACTGCATGGAAAAAAGGATTTAAAGGCGCAACTGTTTTTAGAGACAGATGTGCAAAAATAGGAATTTTAATGGGTATTAATGAGAATTCAGAAGATTTAAATCCTGGAATCCCACCAAAAATGCATATTGAAGAAAAATGGTATAACAAGAAGACAGAAGAATCAAAAGATTACGTTACAAATGTAACTATTGAAAATCAAAGATATAAACCTGATAAGATGGAGAGAGAATTATGTCCTTTATGTGGATCGGTTCTAATCAAAAAACAAGGTTGTATACAATGTATTAATGATTTATGTGATTACGAAAAATGTTCAGTCTAAAAAGAGGATTTCGATTCTCTTTTTTTTTCGAATATATATTAATTGTTATATGATATAATATCTTATATATATGAGGTGGTAAAATGAAATATAGTCAAAAAGAAATAGATGAAATGATTAAAATATACCGTAAATCACTAAAAACTGATTGGACTAAATTAGAAGATGAACAAACACCGAGGGGAATGAAATTACCGAAACCAATTGTTTATAAGTCATACAATTCAGGAGAAATTCTTGACTTAAATAAAGATGTAAATAATCTAAGTTCTAGGACTCTAGATGATATAATAATGTCAAGACGTAGTTTGAGAAAATATCAAGATGTTGAACTAACTCTAAATGAAATATCTTATCTAATGAAATTAACTTCTCATATTCGAAGAATAGGAGATGGATTTGCTCTAGGTGTAATTCCAACAGGTGGAGCAAGAAGTTCTTTAGAAACATACATATATTTAAGGAAAGCTAAAAATATTAAACCAGGGTTGTATCATTATATGAAAGATACTGGTAATTTAAGATTAATCAGAACTGATTTATCTGATAAAATGTTAAACGATTCGTTAAAAGGACAATTAAGAGATTGCGCTGCTATAGTATTTTGGAGTGCAGTTCCTTATCGTATGGAATATAAATATTCATTTACATCTCACAAGATGATAGCTATTGAAGCAGGACATGCTTGTCAAAACTTGTATCTTGCATGTGAAACTATAGATCTCGGAATGGTTGCTATATGTGCATATGACCAAGGGAAAGTCGATAACATGTTTGAATTTGGAGATGAAGAGTTTGTAGTATATTGTGCTACATTAGGTAAGAAATAAAAATAATTAGGTGGGTTTATGGATACTTTATGGTTTGCGCTTAATGCTGTATTACCAATATTATTATTGATTGGTTTAGGTTATATATTAAAGAGAGCTGGATTTGTAAATGAGAACTTTCTAAAGATTGGTAATAAATTCGTTTTTAGAGTTGCGTTACCGATACTTTTATTTACAACAATATATAAAATTGAAGGTTTTAAATCAATTAATTGGTCAGTTATAGTCTATGCAGTTATTGCTACTTTAATCCTATTTATCATAGGATTAATAATCTCAAGTATACTTATTAAAAATAAGAAGCAAAAAGGGCCAGTATTTCAATCAGTATTTAGAGCTAATTATGCAATTATTGGGATACCTTTAGCACAAGCAATAGGTGGTTCGGATGCGGTAATAGTAGTTGCACTTGTATCGGCTGTAGTCGTTCCTTTGATTAATATCTTAGCTGTTGTAGCCCTTACTATGTATGTAAGAAACGAAGAAGAGGATATTCATCCATTTAAAGCCACACTAATTAAAATAGTTAAGAATCCTTTGATTATCGCTATATTTCTAGGATTAATAACTTTGTTGATTAGATCGTGGATAGTTGATCCAGTTACTAATGAAGCAGTATTTACAATAAAGGATAATCTCAAATTTCTATATACACCATTAACTTGGATAAGCAATATGGCATCACCGCTTGCACTGATAGTTTTAGGTGGTACGTTTGAATTCTTAGCTATAAAAAATATGAAACGAGAAATCTTTATTGGAACATTTGCAAGAGTTGTTATATCGCCTCTTGTAACTATTCCATTGGCTATTTTATTATCCACTAAAACTAATTTTTTTAATTTCACTATTGTTGAATATCCTGCTCTAATAGCTCTTTTAGCTTCACCAACAGCTATATCAGGGGCGATTATGGCTAAGGAATTGAATAATGATGCAAAATTAGCAGTTCAATTAGTTGTATGGACAACCACGCTATCCATTGTTTCAATATTTATTGTTGTCTTTATAATGAGAACCTTTAGTTTAATATAAACATTATAAAGTTGACAAAATCGCCACAATCTTGTATTGTTTTAGATACATATTGTATTAAGAGGTAATAATAATGTTCTATGAAAAACTTAAGGAAAATAGAATAAAACTTGGCTTATCAGAGGAACAACTTTCTAATAAATTAAACGTAAGTAAACAAACCATAGCCAAATGGGAAACAGGAGTTTCAATGCCTGATTTAAAAAACGTAATTAAACTCTCTGAGTTATTTAATGTTTCTACAGATTATTTATTAAAAGATAGGAAGTCTGATTCGGATTTTAGTTATTACACAGTTGTACAGGATGAAAAGAAAACTTTAAGTCCCTATAAACTTCTAAGTATATTAGGTTTTGCTATATCATTAATGGCAATTATTACACTATTTGTTGTTACTATTGTTGAACCTCTAACACACATAAACGAAGCGGGAAAAGAGATAAAAGGATTCTTTGCTTATTGCTATATTTATACTGAATTTTCTGTTGTAATCATATTTCTTTTTATAGTCCTAATATTGGCCTTATTAGTTATATTGATACCGGATAAAAAATTACAAAAAATATTCAGAAAAAAAATATGAAAAAATAGTAAAAAAAAGTTGCTTTTTACACCTAAATTTGATAATATATATATCGGCCTTTCAAAATGGATATGGTAATTAACACTAAAGTTTGCTTATAGCAACTAGTGATTACGCGCTCATAGCTCAATTGGATAGAGCGTTTGATTACGGATCAAGAGGTTTCGGGTTCGACTCCTGATGGGCGCGCCATTTATAACGGGAAGTAGCTTAGCTTGGTAGAGCGCCTGGTTTGGGACCAGGAGGTCGCAAGTTCAAATCTTGTCTTCCCGACCATTTTATATTCTAGAGTAAGGTAATTCTTACTCTTTATGTATTTTTTGGACCCTTAGCCAAGTGGTAAGGCATGGGACTGCAACTCCCTCACCGCCGGTTCAAATCCGGCAGGGTCCTCCAGGTTGATTATACCAAGTTGCTTTATATCGTTAAACGTCTAAATATAGACGTTTAAATCGATTTTATAAAAGCAACTTTTTATGTTATTTTGAGTGAAATTAATGATAATTCATTGGTTTTACTCTTTTTTTATATCCTCTAATAGCATAGTATATGGTTTCTCGGGACCGGATTTGAACTTTTGGCAAAAATGGTTGTTTTTTGTGGTCCCTACCGGGTTTGGATTGTTTGGTTTCTATACAGACATTAGAATAGCATAAGCATAACAAAGAGATTGAATTCAATACATAAGTAAGTATCAAAATGAAGTATCACTGAATGAATCTGCAAATGGAATTTGTAAAAACGGAACTTACAGGTCCTACTTATTAAACAAAAAGTTTAGTATAATATTATGAACTATGACATATGTGCTGTTGTTAAGTTTCCTGTATTGGAATAGAATAACAATAATAAAATATAAGGAGGAAAAAATGAACTGCTATGAAAAAGTGGGACACATAGTACTATCTAAAAAGAGGAAAAATAGTATAATAATATTAAAATGAAAAAACACATCCTTCTATTGACAAAATAAACATAGCGTGCTAATATTTCATTAATAGAAGACTTTATATAGAAAGGAGTGGAGGATTAATGAGACTAAATAAATTGTCGAAGCTTATCTTTAGTACGATTCTAATGGTGATCACATTTGCAAGTATGTCTGCTTGCACGAATAATCAAATGCAGTACGTGATGGATACTTATGGGTATGAAAATGCTTATATTCCTGATGGAACTTCGTATTTGACATTATCTGAAGAAACAGCATATTATTATGCCGGATCTGTGTCTGGCGATTACAATACAGCAGCGTTATGGTCTATTGCTAAAGCGGATGCATCAAGTAGTCAACTTGATATTGGTACAACTACAAACTCGTCATCGGCGTTCAGATTTTATGCTTACACTGACAATGATGGAAATAATGCCATAAATAGTTATGGTTTTCTTAATCACAAAATAGTTGGATCATACATTAATTATAATGATTACTATATGGGTAGCTTTTCGGTTGACCAAATGAAAGATATTGCGATACATGAAATGGGCCATACTTTGGGGCTTGACGATATCGACGCAAGCGATGTTCTAAATTATACTGTGATGTGGTTCCAATATGATACAAGTTTTACAACATTTACTGATTACGCAGATTTCGATCTTGAAAACATCCATTGGCAATACGGAGAGTAATGAAGAAAGTAGTGAAAATATGTTAGTGCTTGAAGATATAAACAAAAAATATATTGTTAATAACAAGGCTGGTATTAGTGTGGAAGCACTGAAAGGTATCAGCCTTGCTTTCAGTAGTTATGGAATAACAGCCATTTTTGGTAAAAGTGGTAGTGGAAAGACAACATTGCTGAATATCATTGGTGGAATTGATAGCCCTACATCTGGACATGTTTTCTTTATGGGCGAAGACATAAATAACTATTCGATGAACGATTCAGATAATTATCGCAATCAATACATCAGTTTCATTTTTCAAAATTACAATTTACTAAGTGAATATAATGTTATTGACAACGTAAAAATCGCATTAAGGTTGCAAGAAATCGATGAAATACGCATACAAGAAAAAGCTGTTGAAGCCCTGAAACAAGTAGGGTTAGAAGGCCTCGAAAATCGTAAAATAAATACATTGAGTGGGGGACAACAACAGCGAGTTGTAATTGCAAGAGCCATCGCGAAAGATTCAAAAATACTTCTGTGTGATGAACCCACTGGAAATCTTGATAGTAAAACAGCTAATGATATCATGGCAATATTTAAAAAGGTATCAGAAACACGTTTAGTTATTCTAATTACTCATGATGAAGATATCGCAAACAATTGCGCAGATAGAAAGATATATCTTAAGGACGGAAAAATAATAAAGGAAGAAATACTTTCAAATAAAACCAGTCAGATAATATCAAATGAAATTCCTAAAAAAGAATATCAAGGTTTCACTTTAAAAGATTCCTTTACCATGATAAAAGACAATATAGCACATTCCATTTTGGTGACTTTAGTTGTTGTCTTGTTATTGCTTTCGGCATTTTCTCTATCAACTCTTTTTGCATCTTTAGTTAATTATGATTCGCAAAAAGCTTATGCATATACTCTCCAAGAGAATGATCAATATATTGTACAAATCACTAAATACATTGATCAGCCAATTACCACTTCCAACAATAGCGAACCCACAATCATACATGGACCTCAGATTTATTATGAGCGAGTTGAGGAGGAAGATGTATCTGCACTCAAAACTCTATTTGGCGATAATGCTAATTTTTATCCCTCATATTTTTTCAATAAGAATTTTCAAGATTTCACTGATGAATACATATCTGATACAAATTCAGGATTCATATATGATGCTATCAACTTTCGTGAAGTAATAGCAGTTAACGATTTCTCTCAATTTCATATGAAATTGCTTTATGGCTCTTACCCTGCTGAATCAAATGATGTTCTTATATATGACTATATGGTATACTCTATGATTCAAAGAGGTGTATTGTTTGGCGAAATTGAAGATAATATCGGAATTGTTCTAGAAGACCAGCAAACCAGTCTTCAAATGAAAATCGTCGGGATTCTTAAGAGCGACTATGAGAGATACGAATATATTAAAAACGAAGAGACAGGTCACGAGTTTGAAGAAACATATTTAACAAGTTTACAGTCAATATACTGTATGCCAGATTTTGTCGACATTATCTACTCAGAAAGAGAAATAATATCTGTCTTAGAAACTAATGTTGCTTATAGCGAAGATGGAGTATTGAATGTACTGGATTGTGATATTAAAAAATATCAGTACACAACTAATTTGAGTTATGATTTCCTAGCAACTATTGATGATTATCAGTCTCAAAGCGGAATTATATTAACTAAGAGTCAAGTTTCCAGCATCTTGGATATTGATTCTGATAATCTTTCAAATGCAATAATAAATGAGTTCTTGAGTTCATATTTTGTGTATTTTACCAAAACTCTATATGATTGGAGTATAGAGAGGACTTATTTGTATAGAGGAAACATGGGAATCATTGGTGTGATTGATGATGTGTCTTTGGATGACAATACTTTTTTGTACTACGAACCTAATATAGAAAATATGTTGATGATGAATTCGGATTTTAGACAAATATATTTGTCACTAGGAAATAATTGGTCTAAAAACCAAGAAGTTCTTAATCAATTTGAATATATTGCGAAGACAAATGAGTTCTATGATGAAAACCCCGATTATTATGAGGAAGGATTCGTAGATTACAATGCTTTTGGATTACTAATAGATCAGTCCAATAATTATCTAGAGAACGTGAGCGATTTTGCCAAAGATATTTTAATCCCTATTATAATCACAACAGTCATAGCTCTCGCCTTCTTTTCTTTTTATTCAATAAAGAAATTTGACTATAAAATAGGAATATTAAAAGCACTAGGAGCTCGAAACAAAGATATTGCTTTAATCTTTGGACTTCAAATAGTCCTGGTTGCTTTGTTGACGTATGCATTATCCATTCCATTAAGTTATTTCCTTATGTATCGTGTGAATTATAATTTTGTGAATGAAATTCATTCCGGTTTGGTTTTTTTCAAAGTTGATGTTGGTATTCTTGCATTTGGTCTATTGGCTTCATTTGTAATGTTGCTAATTTCAATAAGTATTCCTTTGATTCTTTTTATGAAAAATACACCTATAGAAATAATTAGAAAAACACAATGATTTAGAAAGTAAGGGCTTTGATTGGTATGGTTTTTAAACAGTAGTAATAAAAGTATATGCATAGAAATGAAGAACAGGATTATAAAACAATCTTGTTCTTTTTCTTACCTTAAAAAGCAACTTTTTATGTTATTTTGAGTAAAATTAATGATAATTCATTGGTTTTACTCTTTTTTTATATCCTCTAATAGCATAGTATATGGTTTCTCGGGACCGGATTTGAACTTTTGACAAAAATAGCTGTTTTTTGTAGTCCCTACCGGGTTTGAACTATAATCAATCTTGAGAATATGTGTATGATTATTTGTGTTATAATATAGTGAATAGGAGTACGGTGACAATATGAGATTAATATATGCAACGAAAAACAAATCAAAAACAAAACATATGAGCGATATGCTTAAAGGTACCTCTTTCGAAGTTATAGGACTACATGAACACAATTTTGATGTAGAAGAGCCAAAAGAAGATGGCAATACACCATTAGAAAATGCAATAAAGAAGGCAAAAGGATATTTTGATCAACTAAATAGACCCGTCTATTCGACTGATAGTGCACTATATTTTGAAGGCGTTTCTGATGAAGATCAACCTGGTG
>Ga0307991_1001764_pt1 | contig 14993 bp, 11 predicted proteins | sample EllFjometagen131_FD_203146 | JGI IMG/M metagenome (GOLD analysis project Ga0307991, IMG submission 203146) | Marine microbial communities from Ellis Fjord, Antarctic Ocean - #131 | ecosystem: Environmental > Aquatic > Marine > Unclassified | place: Southern Ocean | collected 2014-10-08
TCAGAAGTCCTCGTGAACAAATTAAAGTACTTAGTCGTCAGCGTACTGTTGAACCGGAAGAAGTAGCAAAAATTGTGCTTAAAGCAAGTACTGATGGGCAGATTGTTAAAATTGGTGATGTTGCCACGGTAACACTTCAGGTTCCTGAAGATCCAACAAATGGATATTCTGACAAAAAGCCAAGTGTCACTTTTATGATTCAAAAGCTGATGACGGAAGACCTTCAGGCTATTTCTGAGGAATTAAATGCGTATATCATTAAGTTTAACGAAACTCATGACAATTACAAACTTGATGTTAAAATGGATTTCCTGAGCCTTATTGATGGTCAGCTTTCCATACTAATAAACAATGGATTATTGGGAGTCCTACTTGTAATTTTACTTCTTTCATTGCTACTAAATGTTCGCCTTTCACTATGGGTAGCATGGGGTATCCCTGCATCTTTTTTGGGGATGTTTATGGTAGCCGTAGTTATGGGAGTTACCATTAACATGATTTCATTGTTTGGGATGATTCTTATCATAGGGATACTGGTTGATGACGGGGTTGTTATTGGTGAAAATATTTTCACCCATTTTGAAATGGGAAAATCACCACGACGCGCTGCCATTGATGGTACCATGGAAGTATTACCTGCTGTAATTACGTCTGTTGTCACAACCATAATTGCTTTTACTCCGCTTTTCTTTATTGAAGGACAAATGGAAATGATGTACGAAATGGCATTAGTTGTTGTACTGGCTCTGTTCTTTTCGTTATTGGAAGGTATGTTTGTATTACCGGGTCATCTTGCTAATCCAAAAGTACTTAAAGCAATAAATAAGAAATCTGTTTATGGAAAAGTCCGGGTGTTTTTTGATAAAATGATCTTCGGATTAAGAGATAAGGTTTATATGCCTTTCTTAAATTGGATACTTAAACATAAAGGTTTATCTATTGCAACTGTAACCGCAATGTTTATTGTTACAATAGGACTTGTGGCTGGGGGGAAAATTACATTTACATTCTTCCCTCAGGCTCCTTCCGATATGTTTACAATTGACCTTGCTTTAAAACCTGGTGTGAATAGCAATATCACAAAAGAAAAACTTTTTGATATAGAAGATCAGGTTTGGGAAGCAAACCGTGAGATGATGGAAAAAAATGGCGATACAATGTCATATGTAACCTCAATGGTTATTAGTATTGGTAGTTCATTTTCTGGTACTGAAAGTGGAACCAATGCGGGAAAGATCAGGGTGTTCCTTAATTCTCTTGAAGAAACACAGGTTTCGGATGAGATTCTTAAAAAAGCAATTGCTGAAAAAGTGGGTAAAATTCCGGAAGCATACAAATTTGCTGTAGGAGCTGCCAACCGTTTTGGAGCCCCAGTTTCAATTAGCTTACTGGGATATGATTCCGATGAATTGGAAGTGGCTAAAAATGAACTTGAAGCTGAACTGGAGAAAATGCCAGCTCTATATAATATTACCAACAATAGTCAGATAGGTAGTCAGGAACTTCGCTTAAAATTAAAACCGGAGGCATATGTACTCGGCTTAACAACACAATCGTTAATGATGGAAGTTCGTCAGGGATTTTACGGAGGACTGTCGCAACGTATTCAGGAAGGCAAAGATGAAATATGGGTTTATGTTCGTTATTCACGTGATAATCGTGAAAATATAGGGCAGTTGGAAAATATGCTAATTCACACTGCTAAAGGAAATTACCCTTTGGGTAGGGTGGCTGAAATAACAACGGCAAGAAGCCTTAGTGCAATTAACCACTTTAATGGAAAACGAGAAATAAGAGTTGATGCTTATCAAAAAGATCAAAGCCAATCAGTGCCTGATTTGCTATCATTTATTGAAACAGAAATATTGCCTCAAGTTATGGATAATCATCCTGGTATTACTTTTCTGCATCAGGGGCAAGAAAAAGATACAGAGGAACAGGCTAGTAGTATGATGCTTTATTTTGGACTGGCATTTTTAGTAATTATCCTCATAATCATGATTTATTTTAAATCTTTCCGTCAGGGATTGCTAGTTATTGCAATGATTCCACTTGGATTTATCGGAGCAATATGGGGCCATGGAATTCATGGTCAACCTCTTTCGATGATGAGTTTGTGGGGAATGGTAGCCTTATCAGGAGTTATAATAAATGACGCCATTGTTTTTATGGCGAAATATAATCAGAATCTTGAAAATGGAATGAAAGTGTTGGATGCAGTGAAGAATGCTGGTATATCGCGTTTCAGGGCAATATTTTTAACAACAATTACTACAACAGCAGGGCTTATGCCACTTATTTTGGAAAATAGTCCTGATGCGAGTATGCTAATTCCAATGGCAATTGCCTTGGCATATGGTATTTTATTTGGAACTGTTTTTATACTGATTATATTACCAGTAATAGTTATACTTACTAATAAAGCAACAGTACTATTAAAGAGTATTAGATCAAAAACAGAGATCACCCCTGAATCTGTAGAAACAGCCGTAATCAATGCTAATATTGAAAAGACTCTGAATAAAAACATGGCTAAAAAATTCGATTAAAATGAAAAAACTTAATATAATAACAATACTAATAGCAGTATTATCCGTGATTAGTTTAGAAGCTCAAAACAACCTGTCGCTTTCTGAAGCCATAACAATAGGGCTGAAAAATAATTACGATCTTCAAATTATTAGAAAAAGTGAAAATATAGCTACAATAAATAATACATGGGGAAATACCAGTATTATGCCAAACGTTGATTTTAGTTTAAGCGGCCGCGAAAACTATAATATAAATGATAATGAAGATTACCGAACACAAACCCTTTCGCCAGATTTAAGTTTGAGTTGGGTGTTTTTTAATGGCTTTTCTGCCAAAATTTCAAAACAAAAATTTGAGGATCTTGAACAGCAATCGCAGGGAAATACTGTTGTTTTAGTTGAGTCAACAATTCAGGATATTATTATTGCATACAACAATAGTATATTACAAAAAGAGATGGTTGATGTTTTTGAAGAACTAGCTAGTCTTTCGAAAGATAGATTTGACAGAACTCAAGACAGCAAGGACCTAGGTGTTAGCACAACATACGAGAGTTTGCAAGCAAAAAACTCATGGCTCGAAGATCAGTCAAATTATCTTCAGCAAAAAGTAAATTATGAAAACTCTGTTCGAACATTAAATTATATTCTTGCCGTTGAAGACAATTTAATATGGAATTTAACAACTCCTTTGGAGACAAACACTCCTGACTACCAACTTAATGACTTATCAAACAAGTTAACTTCAAACAACCAAACTCTTAAAAACCAATATATCTATCAGAGTTTACTTAAAAAGGAAACATCACTTGCAAAAAGTGATTATTACCCCACATTAAGTTTAAGCACTGGGGTTAGCAACACTGATTATGGTCAGTTTTACTCAGGTAATAGCACTAACATTAATTCAAATTATTATGACGGTTATGTTGGTGTAAACTTGTCGTTTAATATTTTTAATGGAGGCACACGTAAACGTAGTGTACAGATTGCAAAAATAAATGAAGAAACTGGTCAAATTCAAACTACTCAAATTAAACACGGTTTAAACAATCAGCTATTGCAATTATATAGTAACTACAATGTTAAAAAGGAGATACTTGATTTGGCAGATGAAAAGCTAGTTGCCGCAAAACTAAATCTGGAACTTTCGGAAGCTAAGTTCAAAAATGGATCTATAAACTCTTTCAACTATCGTGACGTTCAGAATATCTATATGAATGCTGCCATTACAAAATTTAGAGCCATTTACGACTTAGTAAGTTCAAATGCTGATTTATTAAGAATTACTGGCGGGATTATTAGTGAGTATGAATAAAAGATGTTTTCCATCGATGATATTATATAACAACTGCTCTTTCGGATTTGCAATCCGAAAGAAATAATAGCAGATTTTAAATCTGCAACTAGGAAGTTCGGGATTGCAAATCCCGAACAGCGCAAGTGGATTATTAGTGAGTATGAATAAAAGATGTTTTCCATCGATGATATTATATAATTCGTCTAATAACTATTGATAAATTGGTAAGAGGTTATACTTTTGTGTCTGAAAATCAAAAAAAAATGGTTCAAAAAGCATTACAAATCTCTATACATGTTATTGCATGGACAATTTTCTGGTTATTCCCAGCAATAATTTCTGGTAATTATCAAGGGGAACTTATTTCTTCCAACAGACTGTTTTACATGGGTTTGATGATAGTATTCTTTTACTTGAATTATTTTATCTTTATTCCAAAACTACTGTTTAAAAAAAGAAACCTGCTGTATTTTGTTACAATAGTTTTAAGCATTGGCTTTGCATATACATTAAGATATATTACTCACGATTATTTTCATGAAGAATTCCGTAGGAACAATAACGAACAAGCCCGTGGCGATAAAGTAGGTCCACCAGCCTTTAATCCACTGGATATCAGCCCTGGCATCATGGGAAGACCACATCCTCCTAATGAGAATGAACCTGAATTTAACTCATCCATACAAAGACGTATGAGTTCGATGGCACTATCAACCGTACTATTTTCGTTTCTATTAAGCACAATTATTAAAGTAACCCAAAAATGGTATTTAACTGAAAAACAAAAAAACCAAATTACCAACGAAAAACTCATATCTGAATTATCATTTTTAAAATCACAGGTAAACCCACATTTTCTGTTTAATACACTTAATGGAATTTACGGTTTGGCTTTACAAAAATCGAACGAAACACCTAAAGCAATATTAAAATTATCAGGGTTAATGCGTCATATGTTGTATGAATCAGAAGAATCATCAGTACCTCTTAGTAGTGAGCTAGATTACCTGAATAATTTTATCGACCTCCAAAAGCTAAGACTTTCTGAAGAATCATCGGTGATATTTAATGTTGAAGGAAGTATTGAAAGTAAAATAATTCAGCCAATGTTATTAATTCCGTTTTTCGAAAATGCATTTAAACATGGTCAAAACAGAACGGGAGTAGATATTAATATCAATATTATTTTAAAAGGAACCGACTTATTGTTACAGATCAGCAATAAAACCTCCGATTCTAAAGTTAAAGATAAAAGCTCAGGTATTGGTCTTAAGAATGTAAAGAAACGACTTGAACTACTTTATCCTGATGCCTATAACTTAAAAAGCTGGGAAAAAGATGGTTATTATACCACACATTTGTCACTTAAATTAGAGAATGAATGAAATGCATTATTGTTGATGATGAGCCACTTGCCAGGAAAATAGTTGAAGATTTTGTGGAAAAAGTTCCGTTTCTTGAGTTAACAGCATCATGTAGCAATGCCTTCGAAGCAATGGATATACTAAAAGACAACCAGATAAATCTTATTTTTTTGGACATACAAATGCCCGACTTTTCAGGAATGCAATTATATCAATCTTTACACATTAAGCCACAGGTAATATTTACAACTGCATACAGTAATTATGCTGTAGAAGGGTTTGATGTTGACGCAACCGACTATCTTGTTAAGCCATTTTCTTTCGAAAGGTTTATGAAAGCAGTATCAAAAGCAAATGAAATTAATAACAATCAATTACTAAAACAATCAGGCGATAATAGGTTTTCAAAAGATTTCATTTTTATTAAAGATGGAACAAAATCAATTAAGGTATTACTAAAAGATATTCTTTTCATGGAAAGCATGAAAGATTATATAAAAGTTTATACAACCTCACAGCCCATTATGACACTTATGTCGATGCAGGTTATGCTCGATTTACTACCATCAAACTTGTTTGTTCGTGTCCACCGATCATATATTGTATCAATCTCAAAAATAGACTCAATACAAAGAAACAGAATTGTTATATATGATAACTGGATTCCGATAGGAAATTTATACAAAGAAGACTTCTTTAATAAATGTTAAATTGACAATTCCAATTTTCTTTAATCGATCAAATTGACACTTCTGTCTCTATTTTCATTTCTCTCATATATTAAATTTTTTTAATAAAGCAATACTACCCAATTTTGTTGAAAAATTAGATATGAAATATATTCGCTTTTCTTTAAAAATATTTGGGAGTATTGCTTTAATACTGCTTTTCGCAAACTTCTCGAAGAAAAAAGTTTACCAATGTAAACAACAAAAATCTCCTGTTGAAATCAACCAAAATGAGTTTGTTTGGGGAGGTGACTATAGTTATGATTCTAAAACAGGAATATACTATGGTATAACTTATGACGATGAGCAGCTATATGTTGTTATGAAAACCTCTGATGATATACTAAAACATAAAATAATTAAAGCAGGATTAAATTTATGGATAGACACCAACGCAAGAGGAAAGGAACAACTGGGCTTAATGTTCCCGGTTAAACATAACTTTTCTACAAATATAATAATGAATGATAAAAATAATTTTCAAAACAAAAACCTAGTAAAAGAAAAAACCAAAGAAGAAATTAAAAAATTTAATAACAGATATCTAAACTCTTTAGAGTTGGTTGATATTATTGGTTTTGATGGTCAAACCGAATTAACAACTTATAAGAATCTGAGTGAAAACGGAATCAATGCATTTCTTCATATTAATTCAACAGAGTACATGTACTATTTTGCAAGCATCCCTATGGATATGGTTTTCAACAATCCTACTGAATATCTGAATAATCCAGATCGTTATTTTAGTTTTTCATTCAAAACAAATGAAATGGAGATGCCATCGGGCGGTGGTCCTCCTAATGGTGGAGGTCGTTCAGGTGGAGGTCGTTCAGGGGGGGGCGGCGGTCCAGGTGGCGGTGGCCATGGCGGTGGTGGTCCAGGAGGTGATAGAAACCCGGATAACGCACAAATGGCAGAGCTTATGAAACCAGTAGAGTTTACCATGAAGAAAGCATCATTATATTCGGGTAAATAATCCAACCGCATTTCAATAATAAACAATATGAAAAAAAAGATTGGCATTATAATTATGCTTTGTGGTATGATTATTAGTTTATTATCTGCTCAGGAGGCAGAAAAACTAATAATTGACAAATCATATTACGCCACAACTGTTAGTGCAGTACTACGCGACCTTAGCAATAGCTATGGTTTATACGTTGATTATAATATGAAGGATGTAAAAGGAATGTCAGTAAACCCCAGACATTATAATTTGCCATTGGGAGAATTCCTTGAAACAATTTTCAAAGACACTGACATTCAATACAAAATAGTGGAAAACCAGGTTCAGATAAGAAAAAAAGGTGATGCATTAACTTTAAAAGACAAAAAATATAAACACAAAACCGACTTTACCCTTTCGGGTGAAGTAATCAATAAGGTAACAGGAGAAGCCCTTGCATTTGCTCAATTGATTATTAAGGATACAAAAACCGGAACAACATGTAATGTAGATGGATATTTTACACTTTTTCATGTTCCTACTGATACTTCACAACTTGTTGTAAGTTATGTTGGATATAAAAAGAGAACTGTTTTTCTTACACCCCGAAAAGTTAATAATAAGTTTGTTATTGAATTAATGCCCGAATCGCAGCAATTGGATGATGTAACAATTGTTGGCGAACGTGAAGACCTTATGCAGCTATCAGAAAAGATAAGTATGGTAACAATTACTCCCAAAGAAATTGCAGCTCTACCAAGTCTTGGAGAAAAAGATATTTTCAGAACCTTTCAACTACTGCCCGGTGTTAGCGGAAGTAATGAAGGGTCGGCAGGGCTATATGTAAGAGGCGGCACTCCCGATCAAAACCTGATACTTTATGATGGGTTTACTGTTTATCATGTTGATCACCTTTTTGGAATGTTTAGCGCATTCAACTCAAATGCAATTATGGATGTACAGCTCTATAAAGGAGGTTTTGAGTCGCAATATGGCGGACGACTTTCGAGTGTTATGGATATTGTTGGGAAAGATGGTAGTGATAAAAACTTCAATTTGGGTGCCGATATAAGCTTTTTGAGCTTTAACGCATTTACTGAATTTCCGGTAGGAGAAAAAATGACGTTTATGTTTGCATTCAGACGATCTTTTCAATCAGCTCTTTACGATAAATTTTTTGATAACTTTAGCAGTACAGAAACCACTCAAACACAAACTACTGGTGCACCAGGAGGCGGTCGTATGGGGCGCCAACAAACAACTACCGAACCGGCATCATATTTTTACGACCTAAACGGTAAATTATCATACAAACCAAACGATATAGATATATTAAGTATTAGTTTCTTTAACGGAAAAGATGTACTTGATAACTCACGCAACATAAGCCGGTCGTTCGGCGGTAATGAAGTTAGCGGAGGCATAAATGACCTTACAGACTGGGGCAACTGGGGAAGTAGCCTAAAATGGTCGAGAAAATGGAATAGTAAATTTTACTCAAATGCACTCGTATCTTACTCCAATTATTTTAGTCTTCGCGATCGCTTATCAGAAAATACTCGAATGAACGAAGATGACGAATACGAAACTAGTATTAAAGGTACTCTTGAAGATAATAACTTGCAAGACTTTTCTTTTAAAATTGATAATGAATGGGATTTGGGTTTAAAAAATCATGTTGAGTTTGGTGTTCAGGCAAACTACTTTGATGTTCGTTATGATTATACAAGGGATGATACAATTGTTATTCAAGACAAAGATGACCAGGGAGTACTAACTGCGTTTTATTTGCAGGACACATGGAATCCTATTTCCAGATTATCAATAACACCAGGGGTTAGATTATCATACTTCTCTAAAACTAATAAAGCTTACATTGAGCCAAGGTTCTCAGCATCATATTCCTTAACAGAAAAGTTTAAGCTGAAAGCTGCTTGGGGTCAGTATTATCAATTTGTACAAAGGGTTATACGTGAAGATATTCAAACTGGCTCAAAGGATTTCTGGATGCTGGCTGATGGCGAAAATGTTCCTGTTTCTTCTGCACAACATTACATCGCTGGCTTTGCTTATGAAACTGGCGATTATTTGTTCGATGTGGAAGCATATTATAAGAGTCTCAATGGTTTAACGGAGTATACACTAAGATATATTCCGCAATTTGGATCAACTGATTATAACGAATACTACTATGAAGGAGATGGCTTTTCGCAAGGTGTTGAATTTCTAGTGCAAAAAAAGTTTGGTAATCTTAGCGGATGGCTGGGATATACACTTGGAGAAGTTATTTATGAATTCCCCGTATACGGTGATGAACCCTTCCCTGCAAGTCATGATGTTACTCATGAATTCAAAGCAGTTGGTATGTATAACTGGAAAGGGTGGATATTTTCAGCAACATGGATATTTGCAACCGGTAAACCATATACAGAGCCACTTGGCGGATACCAGGTTGATTTACCTGACGGTACTACCGAAGATTTTATTCTTGTTGGTCCAAAAAACGGAAGTCGTTACCCTGATTATCACAGACTTGATATCGCTGTTACAAAGAATGTAAAGTTTGGAGGGATGGGAGTTGGAAGCCTGAGTTTCTCTTTGTTTAATGTTTACAACAGGCAAAATGTTTGGTATAAAGAATTTGAACTCGACGAAGGCGAATTAATAGAAACAGATGTTACCCTGCTGGGAATAACACCAAATGTTACTTTATCATTTAAAATCAGATAATATGAAAAACACTTTATACATATTAATGCTAGTTGCTGTTCTTTTATCAAGTTGTACAAAAACTACTCAGGATTTAGAAACCAGTATGGATATTCCGGTTGTTGAATCTTTTTTATCCCCAAATCATGAACTGGTAGTAAGGTTGAGTTCTGCGATACCATATTCTTCTGATACCACTTTGGAAGTAACGGAATATATTTCAGGAATGCAGGTTTACATAACCTCCGACTCAGTAACTCATTTACTTTCTGAGATTACCGATTCTGCAGGTTATTACAAAGATTTAACCAATGAGCTTGTTGTTGAGGAAAACAAAAAGTATCAACTTGATTTTATTTATAAAAATGACGAAATTTCATCTTCAGCAATTATACCTTTAAAACCAGAAAATTTTGAAACATCGGAAACAACAATTGAGTTAACAAGAATAACTGAGGAAAGTGGAATGGGAGGAGGACCACCAAATATGACCAGTATTGAGCTAAGCTGGGATGATGAAAATAACGATTATTATCTTATATATATTCAGTACATGGAAGATGAATATGACACTGTAAATACTGTTATTGAAATTGAAGAGGCTTCTGAACTGGCAAATTTCAGCAGCGAACCTATTCAGAATAATATGTATACCATTAGAGGTACACAATTCATGTTTTTTGGAGAGTACCAGATAATATTGTGCAGAATTACTGAAGAATATGCACAACTATACGAAGCCCTTAGTCAGAGTTCGCTGGAAGGTTTGGCAGAACCCCCAACAAATATAATTAATGGAAAAGGTATTTTTGCTGCATATAACAGCGATACACTTACAGTAAATGTGGTAGAGGATTAACAAGGTAAGCGGTTATTTAGTTTTAAAAAACATTATGCAATTTTTCAGGTTACAACTTCTTGTTATTTACCAAATCCTTCAAGAAAATAGTTCTCTTTTTTCTTTTGTTTCTCTTTACCCTCTATATTGTAAACAAAGCTTAGTATGAAATACTGAGATTCGTTTTTACGACGATTACTTTGGCTGTATTCATATCCGTTCTCATCAATACCTACTAGGTCGAGGCCAAAGCGATATGTATTGAAAACATCTGATATTTTAAAAATGAGCTTCCCTCTATTTTTTAAGATTTTTTTATTGAGAGCCAGATCCATGTAATATCTTTCCATATATGTCCCCATCACATCAGGTAGCTTGGAACGGTAATATCCACTCAACTGGAACCCAATTCCCAGAGGAAGTTGAATTTTATTTTGGATATTGGCAGTATATGCAAAATGAGATCGTTCAATTGTATTTGGACCATATTCACCAGCAAGGGATGTATAAAATATATTGCCGCTAGTATTAATATGCCACCACTTGAAAAAATTGAAGGAAAGTGATAATTCTCCACCAACAAGATTCGCCTTATCAAGGTTCATAAAAGTAACCAACAAAGCACTGTCGTTTGTTGCTGATTTTATCCTTGAAATTGCATGATCAATACTACGATAATACAATGCACCCGAACCGGAGATCTTGTCAAAATAAAACCGTGTTCCAGATTCAATAGAATTAACATACTCTGGTTTCAGATTTGGATTTCCAACATGCATATTTAAGATATCAGCATATTCATTTGTGTAGGGGTTTAGCATCGTTATGGTTGGACGATTAATCCTACGATTATAAGATATATAAACATTATTATGTTTACTTACTTGTTTCGATAAAGAAATTGAAGGAAATAAATTTACATAGTCATCTTTTTGCTTTCCAAGCTGTTCATTTATTGTGTATTCTCCTCTTATTCCTGCCTGAAGATCAAAATACTTAAGCTTTGCTTCTATGTTGATATATAAGGCATTTATATACTGTAAATAGTGAAACTTGTTGTTTAGTGCGGTATCATTGATCCATTTATCGTTCAGGTGATCATAGCTTTCAGATGAAAAATCATTGAGCAAATCTTTACTGCTAAATTGATATCCTGATTCAAACAAAAGGGAGTTACTTATAGGCAGAATATAATCCAAGGAAAAAACAGCCTCTTTATTTAGTTGCTTTGAATCGGTATTTTGTAATTCCGTATCAACTATATTACCTTCAGGATAATATACATTATCCATTTCCTGTAACTGGTCAAGCAGAGTATAATGGAAATTAGCTTCAAGTTTTTGGCCATTTTCAGACAAATTATATTGATAATTCAGGTTTCCATCAAAGGAATAATTATTTAGGTAAATGTCAATTTCCTTTGTTGATTTGTATAGCAATTCACCAATATCGTTAAGAGTACTATAATTGATACTTCTGTCAGCAGTATTAAAATTTAAGGATCCTAACAACGTTAAATCTAATTGTTGTTTTTTGTTGATAGAGTAATTAAAACCGGTATTAATTAATACATCATTAAGAATTTCGTCCTGCCCGTCATATTGGTAATAATCTGGGGTGGATGAATTTTCATAATTTTTTCTTAGATGTTCCTTAGTTTGAAATCTGGTTTTATGGTTATAACTACCATTTATAAAAAAACTGCCTTTCCCTGAAAATCCTGAATACCCAACATTTCCACCATATGTTTCAGAAAGACCAGCATATGCCATCAGAGTATTTTTATTTTTCGTTTTGTTCCCTGATTTCAGTACAATATTTATAATCCCCGACATCCCTTCTGCTTCATATTTGGCAGATGGATTATTTATGATCTCAATTTTCTCGATCTGGTCCGAAGGTATCTGATCTAAAGTTTTGACTAGTTCCGAATTTTTGCCATTCAATAATAAAGTTACCTTATCACTACCGCGGTATTGCAAATTTCCATTAATATCAAAATCAACTGAAGGCAGTGTTTGCATCACATCCATTGCATTTCCACCTGAAAGAGTGTTGTTTTTAGACACGTTTACTGTTGTTTTTTCTATGCTTTCTTCAACAAGTAACTTTTCAGCAATTACATTCACTTCCGAAATAGAATAGCTTTTCTTAGTTAGATGAATATTTATTTTATTCTTTTTATCCGTAAGCTCAATATTGATATTATCTTGATTGTAACCCATAAATGAGGCAAGTAGGTAGTATTTCCCAGGAGGAATTTGAGGTATTGTAAATTCCCCTTTAATATCTGTAATTGAACCTGTTGAAAAGGTTGTATCACTTTTAGATATAATCTGAATAGATGCAAAAGGCAAGCCTTCCCCTGTGATACTATCATATACCTTACCTGATATTTCACAACTATGTATTTCGGATGAATAAGAATCCTTAATTACTCCTGTTAGAATTATTGTTATGTAGAAAAATGCCTGAGTTATATAAGTAAATCTCTTCGATTTCATTCAATTTCAAATTTTTTGCAATCTTATGACATTTTTGGTCTATATAAATTATAAAATAAATTATTTATACAGGCTTCAGCTTAAAATTTAAATTGCCTAGGAGGTCACTAACTTATTTGTTATGTTCATTCTTACTATTCGCGAAAACAATTTGTTTTAATCCTGTAAATGTAGATTATATTACACTTCCGGCCAGCTCCCAAATCCTTGTTTTTCAAACTGCATACTCCCATCATCACCTTTGAAGATATTTATCCAGACTTGCCAATTTTCAAAATCAGGATCATATTTGCAGTTTCATGCGCTAATCTTACCAAGGATTACGCCTGTGCTATTAAAAGTGTTGTAAATGCTTCCATTGGCTCCACCCCTGATTCAAAATATCGCGGAAACACTATTAAAAAAGGGTGTATGAAAAGGATCCCAATAAATATATATCCAAAGATTCTATGAAATTTAACAAGCTTCCCCATAGGAGGTAGTTTCATCATTTTACGGTTTCCTCTGGATAGAAAAAACTGTCCCATAAGAATTGAGAATGAAATGAGCGTAAATACAGATATTATTTCTTTTAGAATTGTTCGACGTGGAAAATCTCCCACTACCCAGAAGAGCAGTGAGAATCCAACCAAAATACTAACAATGAAAAAAATATTTTTACTTTTCATATCTCTTTCTTTTAACCCCATGATACAATTACCGGAATAGACTTTTCTGGTGAAATGGTAATCGCATCAACCAGGCAATACATTCTGCATAAGTGACATATTTGACAATCTGCAGGATATGTTATCATGGCCTTTCCAGTTTTTTTATCCAGCCGTATCACATCAGTGGGACAGGCTTTAACACAAGTCCCACAGCCGATACATCCGCTGATATTGCTAATTGACATAATTTTTTATTTTCATGAAATTTTTTCTTAGTGCAGTGAGAGGTGGCTCTGCCTAAAGTTAATTATTGATAAATTAGTTTGCATCTATAACTATACGTATATAATTATAATAGTGCTCTTTATCTTCACCCAATAGGCCACCTTCATATTTTTTGCTGTTTATATTATTCTGCAAATACCATCTAATAAGTAGCTGAAAACAAAAGAAATCAACGATCAGGAATTTTATATCAGCCGAATGGCAAATTTTGTCTATATAGATACCATACAATTGATAATTAGTTATAGTAGTCAATTGTACAAATTTTAAGAACATGTAATCAATTACATAATCATGAAGGTTTATTGATCATTAAATCAATAAAAATATAACTATTTCCCATTTTAGGAAAATATTTCTATTAATGGAAGATTTAGATTATGTTTTTCAATCTTAACCATGTTGCAAGTAGCAGTAAATAAGATAGATACAATTTCTTGGCTTGTTTATTGATAAGCCTTTGGCCTAACGTTTAATTTACCACTATGAACAGAATTATTTTATTATTGTTTATTACGATTATTGTAGCTACTACTTCGTGTAAGAAAGATACTATAGACCCAGTTACTCCGGAGCCGGAAACTTTTGACGAAATAGTATTTCCATCAGATTTTGACTGGAAGACATACAAAGACATTACTGTTTCTGTAACAGGATATGCCACCAGTATTCTTGAAATTAAATCAGCAGAAGGTGTTGTTTATCAAAAATTGGTTTTGCAAAAAAACACTTCTTATAGCGGAGAAATAACTGTGCCAGCTTATGAAACTGAAGTGAATCTTGTCTATATGGGACAAGAGGTTAGTTTTGAATTAAGTAGGGGATCAATTTCACATCAGTTTAACTTATAAAATAAGAGCTATGAAAACACTTTTTAGATATACATTTACCTTAATAAGTATTCTTGTGATTATGATGGTTCTTTCATTTCAATCGCAAGGTCAATCATATGTTATTGATCTTCAATATAACCCAATGAGCTTTACAAATGCTGAACGCACTGTTATTACAAATACAGGGCATAACGGTTTTGATGAAGGATCTGTTCACAGATACGACAACATTGCCACCATTGATGAACAAACAATTTATGCTCTTCTTACACTAGAAAAAGTGCATCATGCCGAAATAAAAACCT